>Ga0154374_136_pt9 | contig 8705 bp, 10 predicted proteins | sample RifGroA2_FD_105618 | JGI IMG/M metagenome (GOLD analysis project Ga0154374, IMG submission 105618) | Planctomycetes bacterium GWA2_50_13 | reverse complement strand
AACTTCTGGTCTGTTCCTTGTTGTGTCTGCGGCTGTCTATCCGATGGAGACCTGCCAGCCGTTCTCTTGTCCCTGTCGAGCGCTTCTCCCTTTTTATCCTCTTCTTTCTCCCTCTTTTCCTCTTGGGCGGATAGGGTATCAGTGGGCACTGCGGCCAGAGGTGTTTGTAACAGGTCATATTCAGGTACGTTAAGCAATCTATGCGCCTTCGATTCTTTGTAAGCCGTCAGTAGTCTTCTTTCGTGAAAATTGGGTACCAAGAGCAGTACCAGAGGCAGGGCTATTGCCAGGGGGATCAGTATCCAGAGCGTTTTGGGCGGCTTATGCGGCATAGTCCTTTTAAGGCGTTTGTCGTCTAGCTGCTCCACAACCTCAGCAATGAGCACGTCGGAGAATTTCGGTGGATTCGGGTTTTTAGCGCATTCAAGCGCCGTGATCAGACGTGCCTTGAGGTTTAGGCGGTTGTCAATGAAGTATGCCGTGCGGGTTAAACCGAGCCAGCTGGAATGAAGTCCTATAAGGGCTATGGACACATATACAAGAAAGGGTAAAAGGAACAACAAATAGAAGTGAAATGAGCCCCCCAGGAACTTTCCCATAATAGCCGCAGTCAGGGCCAGCGCCAGGGCGACCACCAAGACATTAACAACGGCCTTCTCAAGGCAAAAAAGATTGTATCGCTGCTTGGCCTTATCTAGCTGTGAATATAACCTCAGTTTGTCAACGCCTGGCATCGGTCTCCTTATCACTCATAATGGTCGGGGATCCAGATTTTCTCTTCATACACCTCCCAGTATCCGGAAGGTACGAGTCTATCCTCGTAGTGTCCCTCGATTCTACGGTCGCCTTCCACCTTTTCTTCTACCCAGACATGTTCCTTTTTGGAGGTATCAACCCACTTCTTTCCTACAACGTGTTCGTAGTGTCCTTCTACGAAACTCTTGTCTGTGGCCGCGGGCTTTTGGCCTGAATTCTTATTTGCCAGTGTCTCTTGCCCCTCCGTTAACTGTTTTTCCAGCTCTTTTGACTCCTTTTCCATCTTCTTTTTCTCAAGATGGTCTTGGACAAGAGCGCCTCCAAGGGCACCGATACCCGCTCCAACCAGCGCACCGAGCCCCGGATTACCCAGCACCGCTCCAATACCGGCACCGGCCCCCGCACCTCCAAGCGCCCCTACGCCCGTGGTATTCTGAGAGGCAAGACAGCCTGCAGAGGCAACAGGCAATAGCAGGCAGATGGCCAGAAACATGCCCTTCATAGGTAAGTTATTATAAATTAACGGGGTACCAATACATTTCTAACAATTTAAAATAGCAAATAAATGATTTGATAGTATCAACAAATATTATCACAATGATTGTGTTTATGTCAAACCTTTTAAAAGCTGGAGTAACGTCAGGAAAAGGGTCGGAGTGTATGAAATCTGTGGAAAATAATGGAACTGTACACAAAAAGGCCATGGCCTTTGTGGGGACAAGCGGCTTTGTGTACAAACACTGGGCTGACGGCGTATTTTATCCGAAGAAACTGCCCCAGAGGGAATGGCTGGAATTCTATGCCACGCACTTTAACACGGTCGAACTGAATGTGGCATTCTACAGGCTGCCGTCAGAAGATGTCTTTAAATCGTGGTATAGAAGGACCCCAGGGGATTTCAGCTTCGCACTTAAGGGCAGCAGGTTCATAACCCACATTAAAAGGTTGAAGGACTGCGACGAATCCCTCAAGTTATACTTTAAAAGGGCGCGTCTCCTCAGAGAGAAACTTTCTATAGTGCTTTGGCAACTGCCCCCAAGATTTAAAAAAGACATACCCAGACTCAGGAATTTTGTGCGTGCGCTAAAGGGTTACAGGTCGGTGCGCCATGCCTTTGAGTTTAGGGACGTGACTTGGTTTGATGCGGAAGTCTTTGAGTTGTTGCACGAAGCGGACAAGACCTTGGACGTGGCCGTGTGTATGGCGGATTGGCCTAGCCACGTCGTGAAAATACCCGAAACTGCAAGCTTCATCTACCTGCGCAGACACGGCCCCGAGGGGGACGGACTTTATACAGGGTGCTACCCAAAGGGGGAATTGCAGAAAGATGCGCGAAAGATAAAGAAATGGCTGTCCGAGGGTAAAGACGTTTATATATATTTCAATAATGACGCCAACGGTTGGGCGGTGAAGAACGCATTGGATGTGCGCAAACTTTTGTAGCTCGTTACGACGGGTTGGAAGGAAGTTCTGTCTTGTGATTGCTGTCGTGTCGTGGGCTGATAGATAAATTAGCGCGGTCTGTGTGATGTAGACCGAATAGTCTCTTTACGGTTTCTACGTATCGGTGGCCGCTGCCGTTTTTCGCCTCCTGTTTGCCCACTTTTGCAGGCTCATGTAGCAGCTTGTTTAGTGTCCTTTCCATTGTGTAGACCACTTCCTGCCATTGGGTGTCGTTGACGTCTCCCAGTTTGGTTCTCAGTCTATTCAGTTCTTCCCTGCCCACCGCATGGAAGTGCTCTCTAAGGTTTGCAATGGTAGGACCTATTTTCATCTCTTCCAGCCAGTGCATAAACCGTTCCACCTCTTTTTCCACCATTACCGTGCACGTTTCCATTTCTTTTGCCCTATCGTCAACATTCTGGCTTACCACGGACTGGAGGTCGTCAATGTTGTACAGGTAGACGTTGTCCAGCCTTCCGACTTCCGGGTTTATGTCCCGCGGCACGGCGATGTCTATAAGGAACATCGGATTGCCCTTTCGTTGCAACATGGCCTCTTTGATGTGATTGGGATGGAGGACATAATGTGGGGCAGCAGTAGAGCTTATTACGATATCGGCCCTGGCTATCTCGCTCGCAAGATCATCAAAGCGCACTGCGCGGCCTCCAAATTCCTTTGCCAGATTAACCGCCCTGTCATAGCTTCGGTTTGATACCATCACAGTCCTTGTGCCCTGTTCCACAAGTGACTTCAATACAAGTTCCGCCATCTCTCCCGCACCGATAACAAATACGGTCTTATCGGAGAAATCCTGGAATATCTTCTCTGCAAATTCCACGGCCACGGAACTTATGGATACCTTTCCTTGTGCGATACGGCTGTTGGAATGGACGGCCTTCGCCACGGCGAGGGCCTGCTGGAAGAGCTGGTGCATAATCTTTCCGGTTACCTCGCATGAGGTAGCTGCTATATATGCCTCTTTCACCTGACTTACTATCTGCGACTCACCGACCACCATGGAATCGAGGCTGGAAGATACGTGAAAGAGATGCCTAACCAGCTCCGGCCCACTGTAACAATACATATGCTCTCTAAACTTGTCTGTTTCTGTGCCGTGGAATGCGGACAAAAAGTCCATAACGGCCTCTTCGTTGAGGGAGTCATCGGGTGAACAGGCATATAGTTCGACCCTGTTACAGGTCGAGAGTATCACAGCCTCACAGGAAGGGAACCTCTTGCGCAAGAGCTCAAGGGCCTCGGTGACCTTAGACGGGCTAAAGGCCAATTGCTCCCTTACCTCTACGGGTGCGGATTTATGGTTCAGTCCTAGAACCAGTAAATTCATCGCTTGCTCTCAAACTCTCTTATGATAAGCCGTGAATCTTCTTTTGAGGCGTCCAGATAGCCGTGCTGGGCGCCCAGGAAAAACGTGCCCAGGAACGTAAAAAGCACCAGTATAAATGCGGCAATGGTAAGGCCGGCTACCTTGTTGCCGTGCATCGAAACGCCCACCCTGAGATGCAACAGTGCCGCATAGAAAAGCCAGGTTACCAACCCCATCACCACCTTCGAGTCAAGATACCACTGCGGCCCAAGGGCATTGGAATATTTCATCCAGAATGCCCCAAGCACCAGCCCCAGGGTCAGGAGCGGAAAACCGAAGCTCAGCGCCCTCCACATCATGGCGTCCAGTCTTTCAAGCGAGGGCAGTCCGTGGAAAACCGGACCAAAGGTCTTGTGCTTTAACTGCCTTTGCTGGGTCAAATACATGATGCTGAAAACAAACGTAAGAGTGAAGGCGGCGTAACCCATAAACAATGGAACGATATGGGCGATAAGCCAAAACTTGCTGAGGGTCGGCGGGGCGACCAGCGAATTCCCCTTCATGTATAATGCGCAGATGCTCAACACAGTTACAATGGGGAACAAGAAAGCCCCCACTGAAGGCACGTTGTAAATATATTCTACTGTCGTAAATCCCCCCACAACACACCAACTCAGCAAGATAAGGGCTTCGTATAAATTGGTTATAGGGACGTTGCCGGCCCGCGTTGCAAGGAGGATGAGGAAGACGGTATGCAGCAGGAATGCGGCGATGGGTAGACGCTCAGCCCATAGCTTGCTGTACCTGTCGGGCCTTGTGAGACGGCCGACCTCCCAGATGCTGGACAGGAGGTACAGAAGCGTAACTATTATGAAGGGGTTGTATAATACCTCTAGGTTTGTAGCAGTACTCATTTTTGTCCCGGTCCTAGATTCTTAAGTCTAAGAAAAAGCACGTGTTTAATCAACATAAATTTATTCCAGCGGTTACTTGTTATTTTTGTATTGACAAATTCACGAATTCTGAATAATTTACTTGTTTGGCATCAAATCTCACGAACGGCTTTTACGGCGTTCCATTAGTTATCTAACGGGAAGCGACTTAGGAGGGGAACTAGTGGATCCTGTAGCAAGAAATTTTGTCGCCGCCAGCGTTATATATTTTTTCCTGGGGGTGTGTCTGGGGATGATAATGGTATTTTTTGGGCTTGAAGACCATATGCAGCTCAGGTTTGCACACTCGCACCTGAACCTTCTTGGGTGGGTGTCAATGATGATATATGGTGTGGGATATCACATTTTACCCAGGTTCAGCGGGAATCCCGTGGCATATCCGAGTTTCATGGCATACCATTTTTGGCTTGCCAACGTGAGTCTGCTTGGTCTTGTCAGTCTTTGGGGCTATTCGCAGCTTTTGGCGGGTATCTTTGCGCTCATGCAGGTGCTTGCCACGGGCCTTTTCGTAGTAAACATCCTTGCCAGTATAAGGCCGGCTCCGCATACGGATTGACAAGTATTAGAAGGAGTAAATTACAGTTATGAGCAAACCTACGATCACAAAAAAGTCGAGTCTGGGAGACGTGATTAAGAATTACCCGGAAACCGAAACGGTGTTTAAGAAATATTTTGGCTCCGGCTGCTTTACCTGTCCCGGCTCTAAGATGGAAGACATTGCCTTTGGGGCTATGATGCACAACATGGACCCGGAAACAATCGTGAAAGAGCTCAACGATGCGGTCGAGAAGGCAAAGAAGTAGTGCTTTGTGAACGTGTGCAGTGTCAACTGGATTAATTACTTGGCGCGAAATTGTATTTTGTAGGAAGGAGATTATTCCTATGATCGATAAGGAGAGAGTAAAGAAGGTTCTTGAGGAGATAAGACCTGCGCTGCAAGCCGATGGCGGCGACATAGATTTTGTTGGTGTAAGCGATAAGGTGGTGAAGGTAAGACTGAAAGGTGCCTGTGGAACCTGTCCCAGCGCATTGATAACGCTGAAAATGGGCGTAGAGGCCCGGTTGAAAGAAGAGATACCGGAAGTAGAGTGCGTGGAGGCTGTTTAAGGGTTTTGTGCTAAAACACAGGCGAAAGGAGTAAGCGGCGAATGAGTTTAGTCTTAGGACCAATCCATCACTGGATGCACAAGAAGATTAAGGTTTCCGAGGCCAGGGAGAAGGCCATTGTTCAGGCCCTGAAAGACACGTTTGGGCAGGATGCCAAGAATATACTTGCAGATGTCTATAAAAAGTACCCGGAACCGCAGAATGACGGTAAATCTCTGGAGGAGATGTTAGAAGACAAGCCTATTCATTCCGGTATACAAGGGATGATAGACGATGTCGAGACCAGAGAGGCCGCCATTATTGCCGCTTTTGACAGAAAACTTGGTGATAAGGCAAAGAAGGTTGCGTCTGAAGCGGCTTATCAGTACGGCATAAGCTGTGGCCAGAAGGCCGCGAAAGATAAGAACCTTAGCCCAAATGACAAGACACCGGGAAAGGCCTTCGAACTGCTGCTGGACAATTATTGCGATGGAATGCCGTGCGACAGAGGCGCTCAGGTCATGGATGAGACGGCCAAAAGTATAGTGTGGGACCACACCGTATGTATTCACGGTAAGTATTGCGAGGCCGCTAATGCGCCGCCCAAGGTTGTGTGTGATATCCTGATCTCCTGGGTATCGGGCTTTGGAACGGGAATAAATTCTGCCTTAAAGCATACCAGGAGAAAGTGCGTCGCCCACGGCGATCAGACCTGTGAGAGCTGTTACGAACTAGGCTAGGGGCTTTTAACGGGCCCTTAGCCCTTCCTCCCGAATCTTCCCGTCCGGCTAGTCCACGTGTAAATACAGAAGAAATCCCCTAAGAATCCTGTATAATTAACGTTTTAAGTGTTCGACCAATAGTACGGCGAGTCTTTATTCGGGCGAACCTACAACGTGACTTACTCCAACGTTAAGCATATCGGCAAGCTTGCTGCACTATGCGCTCCGCTCGGAATGACACGGGTACTTGGAGGACTTTTTCGCAGGTCTTAGGAGATGGGAGAAAGACTTTTTGACAGATATTCACGGCAGATTTTCTTCCAGCCTATAGGCGTGGAGGGCCAAAAAAGGCTTTCCGATAGCTGCGCCCTGGTGATCGGGTGCGGTGCTACCGGGAGCGCATCTGCAGGGATGCTGGCCAGGGCGGGTGTCGGCCGGCTTAAGGTAGTTGACAGGGACTTCCTTGATGAGACAAACCTGCAGAGACAGTCCCTCTTCGATGAAGAAGACCTGAAAACGGGTCTACCAAAGGCAGTGCTGGCCGAAAAGAATTTGGGCAGAATAAACTCCTCCATAAAGGTGGAGGGAATAGTTGCAGACGTAAATCCCTCCAACATAGAAGCCCTGGCCTCGGGGGCCGACGTCATCCTTGACGGTACCGATAACTTTGAGACGCGGTTTTTGATAAACGACTGCGCCGTTAAGACACACACGCCATGGATTTATGCCGCATGTATTGGAAGTCAGGGAATGCTGATGAATATAATTCCGGGAGAAACTCCTTGTCTACGATGTTTAATGGAGACCACCCCTCCCGTTGGCACTATTCCTACCTGTGAGACCGCAGGTATTCTGGGTCCAACCGCACAACTGATAGGTTCGATGCAGGCCACCGAGGCCATCAAGATACTAACAGGACACCGTGAGTCGTTGATGAAGGACTTGATAAGGGTGGATACCTGGGCCTGGACACTGCAGAGATTCGACCTCTCGGATGCAAGGCTGGACAACTGTCCGGTATGCAGACTGGGCAGATATGACTTCCTTCAGCTCAGGTCCGGGGTTATGATTACCAGCCTCTGCGGCAGTAATGCCGTACAGATAGTTCCGCCGAATGGTTCAAAAATAGGGTTAAAAGAACTAGCTTCAAGGTTAAGCAGGCTGAGCGAGCTTGATGACGTTACCCATAACCCATTCCTGCTAAGGTTCAAATTAAGACACAAGGACATAGACATGACCGTATTCCCCGACGGCAGGGCAATCGTACAGGGCACGAAAGAACCCTCGCTGGCAAGGGACCTTTATTCTAAGTATATCGGTATGTAGATAAGATAACACGATGAGGACACGTTGACATGATATACCTTGACAATGCAGCCACGAGCTTCCCAAAACCGCCTCGGGTTTACCAGAGGATGGATGAGTTCTTTAGGCACAGGGCCGTAAACCCCGGCAGGGCGGGCTACAGACTCTCCGCGGAGGGAGAGCGTGAGATTGAAGGTGCACGGAAGACCCTGGCGAGTCTGTTCGGCGCAAGGGAATCGGAGAGAATTGTATTCACACTGAACGCCACAGACGCCATCAACATGGCTATAAAGGGTCTTCTCAAGGAGGGCGACCATGCCATCACCAGCAACCTTGAGCACAATGCCGTCACAAGGCCGCTGTGTGGGCTGGAGAAAAGGGGGATAATATCACTGACCCGTGTTGATGCCTCCCGCGAAGGCTTCCTCGACCCGGACGATGTCAAAAAGGCCATAACTTCGCAGACACGGCTCATCGCGATAACCCATGCGTCCAACGTACTCGGTACTATACAGCCGATAAGGGATATCGGTAAGCTGGCGAGGGAGAAGGGGCTTATATTTATGGTGGATGCAGCCCAGTCTGCGGGTGCCTGGCCAGTCAATGTAGAAGATGACTTTATTGACCTCCTTGCCTTCACGGGACACAAAGAATTGTTCGGTCCGCCCGGCACCGGTGGGCTTCATGTCGGAGAGAGGGCGCAAATCTCGCCGTGGAGGGAGGGTGGAACCGGCGTTAATTCCGAATCCCCCATACATCCGACGGCACTGCCGTTTGCCCTGGAAGGTGGGACGTCGAACTTCCTGGGCATAGTGGGTCTGAAAACAGGCGTGGAGTTTATCCTGGAAACAGGCGTTGATAATATAAAGCGGCATGGACAACGGCTTCTCACAAAAGTCCTTAACGGCATTGATGGGCTTGGTGACAGGATTGTTGTGTACGGGCCCGGCGCCTCCGAGGGGGCTAAAAACAGGCTGCCAATTGTCTCTATAAACATAAAGGGATTTGAGCCGCTTGTGGCAGGCAGTATACTGGACGAATCTTATGGTATTGCCACGCGCTCCGGACTCCACTGCGCACCCTTTGCACACAAGTGTATAGGATCCTTTCCAAAGG
>Ga0154374_138_pt11 | contig 9130 bp, 6 predicted proteins | sample RifGroA2_FD_105618 | JGI IMG/M metagenome (GOLD analysis project Ga0154374, IMG submission 105618) | Planctomycetes bacterium GWA2_50_13 | reverse complement strand
CCCGATCCCTCTAAGTGCATTAGAACGGGTATTAACGCCAGGGTGAGGACGCTGTTTTCCACGATCATAGACGTTAACGCTGCGAACCATGCGACGGCCAACACCGCCACTATCATATTTTCTCGTGTAAATGCAACAGCCTGTGATGCGAGAAGATTCAGGGTCCCTGCCCTCTCAAGCCCGCCCACGCACACAAACAGCGTGCCGTAAAACAATATAATACTCCATTCTATCTCCGACAGAAGCTGCTTTAGGTTGGGCCGCACCAGAACCAGGGCCAAAGATGCGCCAATCAAGGTTATGAAATAGGGTTCGAGGCCAATTATACTCTCGAGTATGAACAGTATGACGATTACTCCTAAACAGGACAGAAGGGTAATCATGTTCTTTTTGTTTACCTTCAGCACTCGTACCTTTATCTCCAGAAGCTTCTCTATCTCCGGACGCCTGGTCTCATATCTAAGTTCCTTCCAGAAGATACCAATAATTATGGCAAACGTTACGGCGGCGGCTGAAAATGCAATAGGCGCCATGTGGATAAAAAAGTTATTGAATGTTATGTGTGCCGCAGAACCAATCATGATGTTGGGCGGGTCACCTACCAGACTGGCTGTACCCCCTATAGTTGCCAGCATGGATTCTGCTAAAATGTATGGAAGCGGGTTTATCTCCAAAAGCTCAGCAACCTTAATAGTTACCGGGACAATCACTATCACCATTGTCACGTTATTAACAATCATGGACAAAAGCGCCGTAACCGTTCCCAAAACTATCAGTAAAAGCTTGGGGGTTCGTCCGAACTTTGTTGCGATGAAAAAGGATACGAGCTGCAAGAACCCGGAATGCTCCAAAAGCCCCGTCACAATCATCATTCCAAGAATAAGCCCCAGGGTCTCCAGGTCTATTGCGAGGAGGGCCTCTTCCGGGCTGTAAAACCCCATGTAACGGCCTACAAGTGTCATTAAGACCGCACCGGCCATCCCGACAATGGCAATATCTACACGGTTAACTATTATCGCAGCAATTGTACCCACAAATATACCCAAGGCAGTGAACACGGCCGTTTTATCGTAGGCCGCGGGTTCCTCCATCCTGTAGACAAAGATGGAACCCTGCAGTTTACCAGGTTTTTTTATTATTGGCAGCTCACCAAATACAGTTTCATCGGCAAGCTCCAGTTTGGGCAGCAGCAGGCCCTCTTCAGCCAGTCTTTGTGTGGGTCCCTCATACTCCGGTTGAGAGCCAGAGGTACCTTGGTCACTACCCTCTCCATATGCAAATGGCATCCCCCATCCTGCATAAAGCAAACACGCAATTATTAATGGAACAAGCCTCATCAGCATCTCTGTTCCCTTCGATGGAAAACGCCAATCAACAAATAACAATTTGTAATCCGATATGCACACAAAATCCCGGCAAGGATATTATCACATTGGGAATGCCGGACGGCAGGAGAGGGAACATATCAGACCGTAGAGAATCACACCCCTGGAAAGAGGGTGACAACAAAAGTAAAAATTGTTCCTGCAAACTCATGACCAACACAAATCAGACCCCATGAGTTACCCCCTCTATACCGAATACAAATATCTTCCCGTCGCCTATGCGGCCTGTGAAGGCGGCATTCCTGACGGTATCGATGACCTTCTCTACATCACTGTCTGAGACGGTCATTTCCAGCTTTATCTTTGGCAGAAAAGAGATGACGTATTCCGAGCCCTGGTAGAGTTCCAGGTGACCCTTCTGCCGACCGTAGCCCTTGACCTCAGTGATGGCGACGTCTTTTATGCCGACACCCGTCAGGGCCTTAAGGACGTCCTGCAGCTTGAACGGCTTTATTATACACAAGAGCTTTTTCATGGATGTAGCGTGGCAACCCTCGGCCAGAGCTCGGGCCGAAGGCTTGCTGCCACGATTCCGTACGAGCTTACTCGCACGCTACAGCTTAGAGGAGATTCTTCGCTTCGCCCCGTACCATTTCGGTACGGGGTTCGCTCAGAATGACAAATGATCTTAACTTGAATGTGGTGCGCCGAGGCGCACCCGACAACTTCGCTTCGCCCGCAACAGCTACGTCGGGGTCGGACGACCCGACCCCTACATTAGCCCAATAAATCGGACAACCACAATTCTTGTAGGGGCGTATTGCAATGCGCCCCTGCGCAGGAGCGCGAGGTCTTCCCGCCTCTGCGTTTTATAATGCGTCCAAACGCATCTTACAAATAGAAAATCAATTAACTAGTCTGTAATAAAAATCCCTCTGGCGTGCCTGGTAGCCAAGGTCTCTTGTGAGATGTTCAATCTCTTTGCGCCCCATCATGAAGCTTACTCCTGCGGCCCTTACAACGTTCTCCTCGATCATTGTGCTCCCCATGTCGTTTGCACCGAATTTCAGGGCAAGCTGACCTATTTTGGGTCCCTGGGTCACCCAGGACGCCTGCAGGTTGGGTATGTTGTCGAGATAGAGTCTGGACACTGCCAAGGTCTTCAGATACTCAAAGGCCCCCACTGCAGACAGATAATCAAGACGGGTATTCCTGGGCTGGAAGGTCCAGGGAATAAAGGCGGTAAAGCCGCCGGTCTCATCCTGGAGTCTTCTTATCCTATCCATGTGGATGACCCTCTCCTCAAGCGTCTCAATATGACCGAACATCATAGTCGCCGTAGTCCTCATGCCCAGCTTATGCGCCTCTCTCATAACGGAGAGCCACTCCTCGGACGTGCATTTCTTGGGGCTTATCATATCACGACACCTGTCCACAAGTATCTCGGCCCCGCCGCCTGGAATAGAGTCAAGACCCGCAGACCTAAGTCCGGCTATAACGGTGTTTACAGAAAGATTCTCAAGACGCGAGAGGTAGCCGATCTCGGGAGGCGAGAAGGCATGTATGTGTATGCAGAATCTGTCCTTTATAGACCTGATCATCTGCTCGAAGAAATTCAACCTCAGACGCGGATGCATACCCCCCTGCATCAGAATCTGTGTGCCCCCTTGTTCTAAGGTCTCTTCTATCTTATCGAAGAGCTCTTTTTCAGAAATGACATAAGCGCCTTGACCATCTTCATCGGTGGAGAAGGCGCAGAAACGGCACCGGGCCACGCATATATTCGTGTAATTAATGTTTCTGTCCACGGCGTAGGTACGGTAAGATTCGGGGTGAAGTATATCGGTAAGGGAATTTGCCGCCATTCCCAGTCGAGTAAGGTCCTGCGAGCGTATAAGCTCGACGCCTTCCTCAAAATCTATTCGCCTTCTTGAGAGCGCTTTCTCTAATATTTTCTCCATAGTGTAATTCAAAACCAATCCCATCCGGCACTAAACCCATCTTTAAAGCATAGTCATAAAATCGCCGCATGCCGTTTATTTCTTCCTCGTCCAGTTCATACCGTATGCACTGGGTAAGATACCTGATGCACAGTCCCGGCTCAAGTCCCAATCTGCCCGACTCTCTGATTGCAATGGCGTCCAGGTGTTCAAGACCACACTCCTTCGCATCTTGCAGAAGCGGCACAGCTTCATTTAGCACCTCTGCAGAGGTTGATGCCCACACTGCGTAAACAAACGGCAGTCCGGTAAGTTCATCCCACTCTGTACCAAGGTCCAGCGATGGGAGACCGCTGCCCGCCCGCATGGCGCTGTCACCAATCAGCAGAAACGCATCGGCCTGTGGCTCTTCCATGCTTGTACCGCCCTGCCAGGAAAAATATCGCGGGCAGAGACCGTATCTCTCTTTGAGAATGATTCTGGTAAGCGCCACCGAGGTGCGGGAGGATTCGTCCAGTGCGACACTCCGAACATCATCAATATAACCCCTCCTTAAGAATAGTCTGACGCTCTCTACCGGCCCTTTGGATGAGATACTGACGCCAGGGAATATTCTAAGCCCCTTTCTCCTAAAACACTCTACTGTAGGAACAAGGGCCACATCGACAACACCCTTCTCTAATAGGTGAGGCAGCCTGGACGGCACCTCAAACAGTAATTCTACCTTATTGCTAAACCTTTCTAACCCGTAGGTAATGGGTTTTACGTTGAGGTAAGGGACTGCACCTATCTTAAGTTTTCTCGGCATTTACTCTTATTGAGACACAGATGTCCTGTAAGATATTAAAGTGCGCAGTTTATCATATTTGCACTTACAATTCCATGTAACTTTTCGAAAATCTTGAGACTAAGAAGCTTAGTTTTGTATTGACCACGGATACCTGTTTTGATACCATGTGAAAGCTCTGACACAGCAGAGTTAAGGTATCTTATATAAACTAAATGAATAAGTTACTTACACTTACACTGTGCTGGCTATTTCTAACCGCACTAGGTAGCCACATAAACCCCTTATTGGGGGAAGCGCCGCCGGAGACACAGTCTGTATCCTCAACAGACATTGACAGATGGACAAAACAACTCTATTCGTCTGACCCCGCCATACGTAGTTCAGCAGCAATATCTTTGCTAAGGACCGACAACCAAAAAGCTCTGGAACCCCTGCTGAATATACTGAATAACTCACTTGTGGCAACAGTACCACCCCAGAAAAACGACTCAACGGCTGTATCGAACAATGAGGTGCTCATTTCCGTAATGAAGGCCTTCGGTTTCAAGGGAGACGACAGGGCAGTTGGACCTATAATAAACCTTCTCCAAGGCGAAAACCCCGATATAAGACAAAATGCTTGTGAGGCCTTGGGAGACCTTCATTCGTCTAAGGCTATTCAAAAGATGTCGGCCAATCTTCTAAACCCTGGCTTCCCCCAGGAGGGGAGGGTCCTTTTGGCCCAAGCCCTGGGTAAGACAATGGAACAGGAAGCGGTAGGGCCCCTGATCACCGCGTTGAGGGAAACTGCAAGCGTAGAACTTCAAGACACTGCCTTAGAGGCCCTGAGACATATCTCAGGTAAATCATATGGCAAAAACCCATCCGACTGGGAGGATTGGTGGGCAGTAAACCGGCATAAGACACGTGAGGAATGGTTAAGAGATATAGTAACAAAACTTGGGGTGACTAACAAACAACTGCAAGAAAAGAACGAATCGGTAGAAAAAGAGCTGGCCGAAAAGTCCTTGGCGCTCCTGAAAAAAGCTGTGGATAACAAGGACCAAAAAGCACTCGTAGAAGCCATTAGGAGCCAGTACCCGGAAGTTAGGGTTGCTGCCGCAAAGGCATTGGCACAGACGGATAACCCAGAGACTGTGTCTGCCCTGGCGACGGCACTACGGAATGACAGAGAGAAGGATGTCCGGGTGGCTGCCGCCCAGTCCCTGGGGGAATTGGGTGACGAAAGTGCGACAGAATCATTACTGCGCGCATTGAACGACGAGAACGTCTCTGTAAGAGAAAGTGCCGCACGGGCCCTTGCCAACTTTAAAGGCGAAGACGTCGTAAAATCACTTACAGGCCTTCTAAACGAAAACACAACCCCGGTAGCGATAGCGGCTGCAGAGTCACTGGGGCAGGTTGGGAGTGCAAAGGCCGTGGAACCGCTATTAGAACTCTTGAACAATAAGAACGCAAAGGTCCGGGAAGTAGTTGCCATCGCACTTGGAAAGATAAAGGACCCCAGGGCCGTTCCCCCTCTCATCAACAGTCTGAAGGACCCGGAAGAAAGGGTGAGGTGGTATGCAGCCGACAGTCTTGGCAGTATAGGAAGCAGCGAGGGCGTAGAGCCCCTGATAGAACTACTCTCTAAGGGCAGCCCACGCGTCAGGGAATCTGCAGCCACTGCCCTGGGTCAAATCAGAGACGAGAGGGCACTAGAAGCCCTTGTGCATGCAACCGAAGACGCCGACAAGAGGGTGGCAGAACAGGCAGCAGATGCCCTACTGTCCGTAGACATGCAATCATACGAAGCCATGGAATATCTCGCAGATACATTTTATGACCGTACAGACTATAAAAGGGCAATCCAGATACTAAATAAACAGATATCCAAATTTTCCACCTCCGAGACACACAAAGACAAAATCCGTGACAGAAGGCTAAAATTGGCCATTGCCTATCAACAACAAAAGGATTGGCAACAGGCATCTGAACAATACGATATGTTGGTGTCAGAACAGAAGCCCAAGGACTTAAACTTAATGGTCGCCCTAATAGAGTGCTTAAAAGAACTTAAACAATACACCCGCATGTTGGAGCATTACTCCGTTTGGATAAAGGAACAACCTGAACATGCTACTGTGTGGTGGGAGGGGCGTCTGGAGATTATATACACACTCTTTGAGCAGGGAAATCATGAGAAGATACAGAAATTAGTAGATGAATTCCAACTAGAAGACCCGGAACTGGGGGGTCCCCGCCTTAAGAGGCAATTCCTAGAGCTTGCCGAGAGCAGCGCCAGTAAGACGGCCCACGCTCAAATGGGTAGGGCCGCAACCCACATTTTGCCCTAAGGATAATACATGAAGATACTTATCGTAGGTGCAGGAGCAGTGGGTTTCAATCTGGCCAAACAGCTTTCCGGGGAAGGGCACACAGTATCCATAATAGAAAGTGACCCTCAAATATCCCGCAAAATAACCGAAAAACTCGACGTACTTTGCGTGAGCGGAAGCGGTAATTTACCAAGTGCGCTAGAAGAAGCCAGCATAAGAGAGGTAGACATGGTATTGGCCGTTACTGACAGCGATGAGATAAATCTAACCGTGTGCCTGCTTGCGTATTGGTATGGCGTAAAATCCAAGATCGCAAGGCTCCGGAATGAAGAGTTTACTAAAGAAGACTCCATCCTGAGGAAGAACCAGTTTTTTATTGACCGCATTATAAATCCCATACCCATCACCGTCGATTCTATTTTAAAGGTCATAGAGACCCCGGGGGCCACCTATGTCGCAGACTTTGTAGAATCTGATATATTGTTCCGAGGCTTTCGTGTGCCCCCCGACGCACCGATAGCAGGCAGGAAAATAAAAGAGCTTAAAGAGGCAGGTTCCACGGATTCGTTTCTGATCGTCGCAATACAGAGGGGTGACGACATGGTGATACCCCTGGGAGAAATGGAAATATGCCCGGACGACAACATATTTGTGCTGCTGGCCAGGGCAAGTCTGCCATACTTCCTCCCCATGGTAAACCGGCGCGCTACAGAAGCTCAAGGAATTGTCATTTATGGAGCAACCAGCATCGGTATTCAGCTGGCCAACGCCCTGGAAAAGACCGCTTCAACCGTTATACTTATAGAACCCGACAAAGAAAAGGCACAGATGGCCGCATCTAAACTCACCAGAGCCACCGTACTCCATGGACACGCAACCGAGACCGAAATCATCCAACAGGCCACCCTTGAACCTGTAGACTTCTTTATAGGAGCATCCGCAAATGAACAGGACAATATCCTCGCATGCCTCTTGGCGAAAAAACAGTACGCAAAAAAGACAATCGTCATAACACACGAGCCGGATTATGTTCCCATTTTCGGGTCCATCGGCATGGACGTCGTTATTAACCCACGACTCATCACCGTAAGCTCAATCCTGCAGCATATAACCCGCGGCCCCATTCTGGGAGTGGCCAAACTATTCGGTAAGACCGAGGCAGAAGCAACGGAAATGATAGCCGAAAGAGGCTCAGAAGTAGCCGGTAAAAAACTTAGTAAGGTCTCGTTCCCAAAGGGTTCAATAGTAGGCTCTGTCATTAAGAACGGCTCAATGATACTGCCTTACGGTGATTGTGTGATAAGCCCCGGGGACCGCGCAATCGTGTTTTACATGCCAGAGGCAAGAGAAAAGGTACAGGCCCTGTTCACAAAAAAATAGAAGCCAACCCATTTCCTGCCCCAGCCGCCAATTTCACCTTGATTCCTTAGAAAAATGAAACTGTACAGGTAGAATGAACAAATCGTTGATTATATCTGCTGTAGGTGGAATACTCATCCTTTTGGCCGTAGCCATGCTCGTGCCGCTTGCCGTTGCGGTATACTATGGCAACGACGTAGACATACGTGCCTTTCTGTACGCCGTCTTAATCACCGCCTCCGTCGGCGGTGCAATGAAATCCTTTTTCCGACCGGCACGCTCAGAGCTCACCATACGGGAAGGCTTCGTAACCGTGGTGTCAGGCTGGATTGTATGTGTGTCCTTCGTAGCCCTGCCATATCTGATTTCGGGAAGTATCAATAACATAAGCGACGCTTACTTTGAGGCGATGAGCGGCCTGACCACCACCGGGGCCACGGTCATCACGGACGTAGAGTCGTTGCCTCGCGGCATAATCTTTTGGAGGAGTATGACTCAGTGGCTGGGAGGGCTGGGTATCATAGTCTTCTTCTTGGCCTTCCTGCCCACCACCGGACTCGGCACGCACCACCTTTTCAAAATGGAAATCCCAGGAGGTCCGCTCGCCGATAGGCTGCATCCAAGGGTAGCCGAAACCGCCAAATTACTCTTCGTGATATATATGTCCCTCTCGCTGCTGGAGTTCCTCCTGCTCAGTCTAGGGAACATGCCGATATACGACGCTGCCTGTCACACCTTCAGCAGCGTCTCCACCGGCGGCTTCAGTTCAAAGACTGCAAGTGTAAGCGCCTATCACAGCCTATACATTGAATTGGTCATCACAGTCTTTATGTTCCTCGGCGCCTGCAATTTTGTAATCTACTACCAACTTGCCCGCGGGCGTATAAGACCGGTTTTAAAAAACGTAGAGCTGCGATTCTTCGTAGTTACGCTTATCGTTACCATCACGCTTCTGACAGCTTACCTGTACACCAGCGGCACGCTTGAAGACAATTCCCTGAAGAGAGTCCTGAGGGCAACCGTCTTTCAGACTGTTTCAATAACCACAACCACAGGCTTTACAACCGAAGACTTTGACGCCTGGCCCAATTTCTGCCGCTTTCTTCTGCTGATGATGATGTTCTTCGGAGGCTGCGCCGGTTCAACCTCCGGGGCGGCGAAACACATCAGGATACTACTGCTGCTCAAGTCTACTGCGCGAGAGTTCGTTCGCCTTACAACCCCCAGGGTGATAAAACACGTTAAGATATACGGTACCCCTGTGGAGGAAGAAACCATAACCAATACCTACGGTTTTTTTGTGCTTTATATGGGCCTCTTCGGTGTATGCTCCTTAGTGCTTATAGGCATGGGAGCAGACGTAGAAACCGCCATCAGCGCCGTGGCGGCTAATATGGG
>Ga0154374_155_pt2 | contig 9360 bp, 7 predicted proteins | sample RifGroA2_FD_105618 | JGI IMG/M metagenome (GOLD analysis project Ga0154374, IMG submission 105618) | Planctomycetes bacterium GWA2_50_13 | reverse complement strand
CCGTCGCACACATATTAGTACCCAGACAGCTGGACTTCCTAACCAATCTTCCCAGCTTCAGACCGAAGTGCTCTTTCAGAAAACGACTGAAGTCCCCAAGATACGGTGCAAACCTCCCGCCCTTTCTGCACGACGTCCCAAATATGACATAATCATCCTTGACGTTAAACCACCCGTATATCTCGCCGAACCTGGGGTCAAGGAAACCATGATACCACTCCGGGTCAAGCTCCGAACTCCCTTCATAGTAGTTTTGATAGGCCAGGAACCAGTGGGAGCTCCTTTCAAGTCCGGGGTTCAGCTTGGCGCGTATGGACGACAGGCATCCCTCGGCTCCGACTAGATGCTTACAGTCTATCTCTACAAATCCCTCACTTTGGTCACTGCAGTATAACTTTATCCCCCTGCCGCTCATTGTAAAATCCTCAAGCAGACACAAGTCTCTCACCTCGGCCCCTGAGCGTCTTGCAAGCCACTCGTCATATTGCGCGCGCCACACATTGGGCGCTCCGTTCTCACCAAAGGGCCAGTCCCTGAAACGTTCCTCGTCGTGCCACAATCTGACACCCTTTATTATCCTCGGCCTGCAGTAGCACTCTTCCGGAATATCGCCAAAATACTTCTTCGTAAGCTTCAGTGACTTTTCATTTATAAGACCTGAACATATCTTATACCTGGGCAGCTTCTTCCGCTCTACCACCAAGACATCAAGACCGGCCTCCACCATTCCCCTTGCGGCTGCCGAGCCGGCAGGTCCGGCACCCACCACCACTACGTCATATTCCTTTCTTAAAGCCATTATGCAATCGTCCCTCCCAGCACAGAAAGGCTGATTATACGGCCCTGTTGCCGCAAAATCAATTTGAGATTATGGCAAAATAAATCCGATAAATCTGTTGTTTGTCTTATTTGGGGTATGTTTTTTGCAAGCTCTTTGCTTACTGTATAAGGTACGCTCTGTTCTGAAATGCTTCACGCACGAATTGGTCAGGCAGGCAATAACGCATATGCCGCTCTGGATAAAGTCTTCATGCATTACTATTGCTTGACTTCCATGCGTCGAATAGCCCTCCCAATAGGGGCAATGGACCGGGAACCAGACGCCGTAGAACTCTTGCGTGGACAGATTTTTATCCTGGTCCGTCCTGTTATAGACGGACTACCATAGAACTGTTTCTATACGATTATGGGGAATCGTATATGGTAAGGATACTATACTATACTATGCAACTATTTTCGTTTACAGGGGTTGTCGTGTAAAGTGCGTCTAGGAGAGATGCATTGCCTTTAAAAATGGGGTATCGCAGGGTTATGTTGTAGGTAGGTCTTCGCTAAGGACGCCATGCCGGAGGCAGATGCGCCTGCGGCGAGACTGCCACGCTACATACAGATTTTTACCCCTGACGAACAACCCTATGAACAGACACCTGTCATTGCGAGCGAAGCGAAGCAATCTCATAAATATACACGAGATGGCTTCGCCCGCCCGAGGCGGACTCGCAATGACAGCTTTGCACGTTTTGTAGAGGTCTCGTTTTGCATCTCACATTCGGAGATCTTATAAACAGGGGCATTTCAATAATATGACCACAAAACCCCCGTCAAAGATTACTGACCTGGTACCGGTAAGCCTGCTCAATTTCCTCCAGAAATTCTATCTAAATTATCTCCACACATCGGCCACAATATATGAGCGTGACGGGGCCCATGCCACCAGTATGATAACGTCTCGATATTGCAACCGCCTTGCCGACGCCTGTGAGGCCAAGGACGGAAAGGGCGAAGGAATCTGCCACAAAGACCGCTGGCGTGTATCAAAGAAATCCATTGACCTCAACAAGCCATACAATGAGAAGTGTTCCGGGGGGCTGATAATACATTCTGTCCCTATTATGTTAAATGGGACACCTATAGGTGCGGCAAACGCCGCCGTATCTAACCCGCCAAAGGACGTAGAAGCAATCAAGAAGATTGCTGAGAGATTTAAAAAATATGAGATTAGCATAGAAGAAATCAAAAAGCTCTCAGAAGAGCATGAAGACTACCCTGAATTTGTTCTGGATGCGGCGAAGAGGCAGGTAGAGACTGTAGCGAAGACAGTGGCCACATTTTATGAAATCTTTTATAAACTGCACCTAAAGGAAGAGGACCTTGCGAAGCAAATCACCAGGCGCAAGCAGGCAGAGGAGAAACTGCAACACCTGCTGCAAGGACTCCATGTCCATCAAAAAGAACTAAAAGCCCAGAACAATGACCTGCGGCAGATACGGAAAATATTGGAAGAATCCCGCAACCGTTACGCGGACCTTTACGACTTTTCACCGTTAGGCTATGTAACCTTAGATGGCATCGGTTGTATCCGGGATATTAACCTGACCGGCGCAACGCTGCTTGGCAGGAAGCAATTAGAAGCCGCAGGCATGTCATTCAGCAGTTTTGTGGACAAGAGTGCTGTAGAAATATTTTACAATCACTTGCAACGGTGCAAGAATTCTGGTGATGAAGTGGTCACGGAGGCACTCCTTAGGGTAAAAGACGGCCGGCCTGTTGATGTGCAACTGTCAAGCCTCCCAGTATACGATGCGAAGCGGCGGGCCATTCTATACAGAACTGTAATCACCGACATCACCAAGCGCAAGCAGGCGGAGCTGGCGCTGAAAAGACTCAGCGAATCTCTGGAACAACAGGTGACTGAACGCACAGCAGAACTGACAAAGACAAATGAAGAATTGCGGACGAAGCTTGTTGAGCGCAAGCGGATGAAGGAGCAGATACACAAGTTATCCCACGCCGTTGAACAGAGCCCGGTCGCTGTCATTATTACAAGTACGGAAGGCGACATCGAATACGTTAACCCCTATTTTACCCAACTAACCGGTTACACCTCCGAGGAGGTCATAGGGCAGAACCCGCGTATCTTGAAATCCGGTGAAACCCCACCAGAGGAACACAAGAGATTGTGGGAGACGATTACCTCTGGAGGTACGTGGCGTGGAGAATTTTACAACAAGAAAAAGAATGGGGACCTCTATTGGGAGTACGTATCCATCTCGCCTATCAAGAACGCTGAAGGTGTCATTACCCACTTTGTTGCCGTCGAGGAGGACGTCACCGAGCGCAAGCAGATAGAAGAAGAACGTAAACATAGCCTGGAGCGCCTGCAGAAAGCATTGGGGGGAACCATCCAGGCCCTGGTAGCAATGGTCGAAATGAGAGACCCATACACGTCCGGCCATCAGCGGCGCGTGGCCGACCTGGCCCCCGCTATAGCGGCGGAGATGGGTCTTTCATCAGAACTGATCGAAGGAATCCGCATGGCCGGTGCTATACATGACATCGGCAAGATAGCCGTACCCGCTGAGATACTGAGCAAGCCCGGCAAGATAACCGAGACCGAATTCGAAATGATCAAAGCCCACTCCCAGATAGGTTACAACATATTGAAGGGAATAGAATTCCCCTGGCCGGTCGCCAAGATCGTATTACAACACCAGGAGAGGATGGACGGTTCAGGGTATCCTGCGGGCCTGTCGAACGGTAAGATTATCCTGGAGGCAAGGATACTGGCCGTAGCTGACGTTGTAGAAGCCATGTCCTCTCACCGGCCTTATAGACCTGCCCTCGGTATAGATACGGCATTGGAGGGAATCTTTAAGAACAGGTGCATCCTTTATGACTCCGATGCGGTTGATGCCTGTGTAAAACTTTTCAGAGAGGGGGGGTTTAAGTTTGAATAGCAGTTGTCCGATTCATCGGGTCGCGGGCGCAATAAATTGCGCCCCTACAAATCTTTGCTGTAGGGGTTTCCCCTGATTAAATCATGGGCATCGAATCCTTTGATGTCACAACCTGGGTATCGCAGGGCTTAAGCCCTGCGATACCCCCATATAAGCATAGATGGGCAGACACAGGGGTCTGCCCCTACACAATAATAGCCCTGTAGCGCCGATCTCCGCATCGGACGCCGCTCGCAGCGGTCGCACCGCCGTCGGGTACGGAGACCCGACGCTACATAGACAAAAAACTAGATTCTTCGCTCCGCTCTGAATAACAGAAAGAATTGTGCATGACGGTTTTCCCGTTGTCACCCTGAGTGAAGCGAAGGGTCTCTTGCTTCCCTCAGAATGGCTGCCGTGGCAGGGGCTAGGTTGCCTCACCCCTACGGATTTTTTGGGAGCACCCGATATAATTTCACGTTGATTTTCTGACACGTCACTTGTAGGATGGCTCGAAATCCTAATACATATCCCTTTTGTAGGGTACGCCCCGTACGTTTTGTAGCTGCCCAATTTATTGGACCATGGGCGTGATAAATCACGCCCCTACAAAATATCTCTGTAGCGGCTCGATTCATCGAACCCTTTGATGTCACAACCTGGGTGCCGCAGGGCTTAAGCCCTGCGGCACCCCCATCTAAGTCCCGTAAATAGAGCATCTGCAGAACAAAAAACGACCTACTAGAACGGAGAAATCTTAAAAATCTTTGCGGAGGTTTAAATAATAAAGTAATGGAATATTCACAGTGCAATGTCGGAAGGGTGTTCGTGGTCAGGTTTGACCACGGGGACGATCTGCTGGCGGGACTTACAACACTCATTAAAAAAGAAGACATCAGGGCAGGTCTTGTACACTTTGTAGGCGCCCTGGAAAGGGCACAGATAGTGGTTGGGCCTGAAAAGGTGGAGGTACCGCCCGTACCTATGTGGAGGAATTTTGCGGACGGCAGGGAGGTGTTGGGTCTCGGCACCATCTTTTGGAAGGGCGACGAACCAAAAATTCATATCCACAGCGGCATAGGAAGGGATGATGCCGTTAACTTGGGCTGCATAAGGAAGGATGCAAAGGTCTACCTAACCATAGAGGCGATAATACTGGAGCTGAAAGGCCCGTCTGTAAAGAGACAGTTTGACGAAAAGACCAAGCTGGACCTATTGAAGTTTAAAGTCTAGGACGCCACACATAAAAATTCCCATGTAGCGTCCGATCTCCGCATCGGACGCATTATCACAACCGTAGCTGCCCGATTAATCGGGCCTGTGAGCCATAAATGGGGCAACTACAGGCGCACGTATTACGCCGGGTACGGAGACCGTTCGGCTGAGCTCACGGCCGAAGCCCGACGCTACATCTGAGAGGTCTGAAAAAGTCTATTAGTTCTTTTAAATTTTCCCCCCTCCCTCAAGGGAGGGGGGAGGGTACGCCGTATTAGACTTTATAAATGGAGTTTTGCAGAGGTCTCCATCTATGAAAAAACTAGCTTCTTCGCTTCGCTCAGAATGACAACAAGTAGGGGCATAGCTCGTCCCTGTCCTCGGACAGTTTTCTTAAGGTCTCACAGGAGGACTAAGGCCACCATTCCTCCTCTGCACGTTCCTTTCCCTCTCTGGCCAGTAATTTTTCTTGCTCGTCGTACGCCCTGCCGAGCGCCTGTTGGAAGGCAATGTTATTCGGTTTCGCACTCACTGCCGCTTCCAAGGAACTAACGGCCGCCGCCACCTTGCCCTCATTTAAATATGCCAGACCAAGCCTGTAGTGCGCCTCAGCCATTTTGGGATTAAATTCCAGCGCCCGCTTCCACACCTTTATCGCCATAACAGGGTCCATCTCCGCAGCCCTTCTCCACTGAACAAGTGCCAAGGCGAATTTGCCGCTCTTGGCATAGGCATCGCCGAGCTCATAGGCCGCCTGGGCGCTGGCCGGATCAATCTGTACAACACTGGTAAAATGACGGATGGCATTATCATATTCCCCCCTGGTTAGGTACAACTCGCCCAAGGCCTTATGGGCCTTAACATCATTAGGATTGTTCTTAAGCTCCTTTTCATATTCAGACACCGCCTTATCCGGCATCTCTCGCTCTTCATAAATTAAGCCGAGTTGATAATGGACCTCCGGATAATTAGTATCCAACACCGCAAGACGTTCCAGCACCTCGGTTGCCTCTAGAGGGGCCCCCAACTCCTGCAATGCCAGCGCCCTCCGGAAATATGCCTCTTTAAATTCAGGCCTAATGTCAATGACGTACATGTATTCTCTAAGTGCGCCTTCAAAATAACCTTGTTCAAAATAGATGTTTGCCAGGTCCCAGTGGGTCTCTGCATCATGGGGATTGAGTCTCAAGGCCTCTCTATAATTCGAAATGGCGGCACTAAGGTCTCCCTTTCTTTCATAGATTACGCCCATATACTTGTACGCATCTGCGTTATTGGGGTCGAGTTCTGAGACCTTCTTGAACTCGGCAATGGCCTCGTCAAACCTGCCCATTCGGAAAAGACACAGACCAAGGCCCTGGCGCGCACCAATATTGTCGGGGTCCTTCTTCAACAGCTTTTGGAAGTGTGAACCAGCTTCCGCGAACTCGCCGGCCAGATAATAGGCCAACCCAGCATTCAGCCTCGCCGTCAGAAAATCGCGGTCCAGCTCCAGGGCCTTCAAGTATGCAGTTATGGCCTTACCCAACTCACCCATGCCCACGTAGGCCAGACCCAAATTGTTGTAGGCGTAAGGAAGGTTGGGGTTTTCCCTGACAACGTCCTCCAGTTCTTTAGCGGCCGCACTATAGTCTCCCAGCTTATAATAAGTAACGCCCAGTTGGTACCGGGCATTGATGTCGTCCGGAAGGGCCCTTAGTTCTCTTTTGTACATGGCCACATCGTCTGTAAGCTGATACGGGCCTTTCTCCGACGAACATGAAGCCGCCGTCAACATGAGCAATATTCCAGAGAATACGCCGCAAACGGTCCACGCCTTAGATTCTCTGGGAGGCATAGGCCCTTACCTCCTTCATAAACTCCGAGAACAGCCGCCTTTCTACCGTATCATTTAACATCCTCTCAGGGTGCCACTGTACCGCTAATACAAATGTGTGCCTGACACTCTCTACGGCCTCAATCACGCCGTCCTCCGCCCTTGCGCACACCCTTAGACCGCCACCAGGGCGGTCTATCGCCTGATGGTGGGAGCTATTGGTGTCTAGGGTCTCCATACCCAACAGCCGATGAAGTCTCGTACCCTTCTCTATTAATACCTTGTGGCGTCCTCCGAAGGGATTACTGTGATTTACAGATGCACTTAATTGAGATGTTATATCCTGGACAAGACTGCCTCCCAGACTGACATTCAACAGCTGCTCACCGTAACATATCCCCAAAATGGGTATATCCATCTTCAAGGCACTTTCAACCAATCTGAAGTCAAATTCCTCCTTCTCTGCCGCAGTTGGTTTTATGCTGGGATGTGCCTTCTGCCCGTAGCGTGACGGGTCTATATCCTTACCCCCGCTGAGGATTAGACCGTTCAGCATGCCCAAGAGACCCGCGATATGCCCTTCATCTCTTTGTGAGACAGGAAGAAGCACCGGAATCCCACCCTCAAGCTCCACGGCCGCAGAGTAGTCTCTATTCAAAAAGTAGCGCGGACGCACACCCTCCCCCTCTTCATAATCACAGTTTATACCTATTATGGGTCTCATCTTCTCCTTAGAACCTTTCCCGCCACTGCCCCGGTATGACCACTTCTGTCTACGGTAACACAACCATTCACTATTACGTACTCTATGCCCCTCGAATACTGATGTGGTTCTTCATACGTGGCCATGTCCAGCACCCGTTTTTGGTCAAACACGGTAATGTCCGCAAAGCAGCCCTCTCTAATCTCCCCCCTGTTGTAAAGACCCATCTTCCTTGCAGAAAACCCCGTCATCTTGTGGACCGCCTGTTCCAGGGTCAATATCCCCCTGTCCCGCGAATATCTGCCGAGCACCCTTGAAAACGTACCGTACGTCCGCGGGTGCGGCTTACCCTGACTCAACAGGCCGTCTCTCGTCCGAAGTGAACTGTCTGAACCTATGCCGACAAAATCCCATCCCAATATCTCTTCCAGGTTCTCTTCACACATACTAAAGGTCACTATCCATACACGACCCCTCTGCTCCACCAAAAGGTCGAGTGCAACTTCTAAAGGTGGCCGACTCCGCTCCCTGCCGAGTTGGGCAAGATTTTTCCCTATCAGTTCCGCCCTATACTCCGCCTCGCTTGAGTGGACGTCCGAAATGACTATGGTCTCGCCGTACCACTCGTCGTTATTCCTATTCAGTATCCCTTCGGTAATCCTCTTACGCGTGCCTGGATCGGTAAGTCTCTCCATCTGCTTGTCAGTCCCTCCATCCAGCGCCCAGTTAGGGAGGATTACATTTAGGTCGGTTGCCGCCGCTACGTAGGGATACCTATCGCACGAGACATTGAGTCCCTCTGTTATCGCCGAATCAAGGAGTCCCTTCAAAGACCCAAGCTTTGACCAATTTTCCCTGCCGGCCGTCTTAATGTGAGATATCTGAAGGCTTACCTTGGCCTTACGCGAAATTTCTACGGCCTCCTCCACTGCCTCAAGGAGTTTCTCTCCCTCGCTCCGCATGTGCGTCGTATACACGCCGCCGAGCCTGCCAACCTCCCGGCAGATCTCGACCAGCTCTTCCCTGTTGGCAAAACATCCCGGCGGATATATAAGACCGCTGGAGAGTCCGAATGCACCGGCCTCCATGGCCTTGGCAAGCTCATTCTTCATCCGGGACAGTTCGTGCACGATAGGTTGTCTATCGGCATACCCGATGACAAAATCCCTGATGCTTGAGTGGCCCACAAGGAAGCCCCTATTTATTGAGCCTGGTGCTGACTCTACCCTGCGGAAGAAACCGTCGGCGTCCCTCCAGTCTATAATCAGTCCATACTTGTCGTACCCCTCCTGTTTCCTCTCTAATGTCTCCTTTGAAAGCGGAAAGGGAGAAGAACCGCAGTTACCGCATATCTCAGTGGTCACGCCGTCGAGGACCTTGCTCTCACTTTTGGGGCTGACGAGGCAGAGGAAGTCGCTGTGGGAGTGTATGTCTATAAACCCTGGGGCTACCACAAGTCCTGTGGCATCTATTACGGTAGGACAACTTCCGGGTGGTTCTACGCTCCCTATGCAGGCTATCTTGTCGCCCTTTACGGCCAGGTCCGATTTTCTGCCGGGTGCACCCGTGCCGTCTATAATTGTCCCGTTTTTTATAACTATATCAAAGGTATTCGACACAACGCCTTAGATTATAGGCTTTATTGACGAGCATTCAAGGGTGGGTTATTTGGAAGGGGCAGCATCGTCGGTGCGTCGAGACGCACCCTACTTAAACTGCGTAAGAGATTTTATGGGGGGCATGTATCTGGGGGTGCCGCAGGGCTTAAGCCCTGCGTAGTTACATAAAACGAACGGGGCCAAAAGCCCTGCTAAGCCATTTTCGGGCGGACACAAGGCAGCCCCTACATTAAACTCAATACTGCCTTCTCTGTCTGGAGGATGGTATCTTCATAAGCTTCCTGTACTTGG
>Ga0154374_164_pt1 | contig 9446 bp, 9 predicted proteins | sample RifGroA2_FD_105618 | JGI IMG/M metagenome (GOLD analysis project Ga0154374, IMG submission 105618) | Planctomycetes bacterium GWA2_50_13 | reverse complement strand
GTTGCCCTGCTTCTGGTAGCTTGCTTAGTTCAACGGCCCTCTCCCGCCACTTCTGGTCAAACCCAAGGCTCAGGAGTCGGTTCAAGAGGTCATAGGTGGGGGCGATGGAGGCAAACATCCGGCGGATGTCGCGGCCTTCCTTTTCCAGCAGTTTTTCAGTGGGAGGTGGTTCTTTGATATTGTTCATGTATGTCGTATCGGTGTGCCAGCTACTTTATGACTTAACTTGAGCAAACAGTCATATATCATTAAACATGAGTGGCCGAGCACCCATGCTATAAATAATTAAATTGTAGGGGCAGGTCTCTGTACCTGTTCAAGGGCAACCACGGGGGGTTGCCCCTACGAAATCGTATTGTAGCGGCAGAGTTTACTCTGCTTGTAGTCGAGCCGTGCCATAGGCAGGTCCGCCTCTGGCGGACAAGTTCGACCACTACAAAATCATTTTATAGGTTTATTCCGTACTCCTTCCAGCGCTTGTCTACCAGGGCTTTTATCTCGGGGGTCATTACTATGTCTTCGGGCCAGTCGCGAGTAAAGCCCTCTGAGGGCCATTTCCGGGTAGCGTCTATGCCCATCTTCGAGCCTGCCTTGGGTATGGGGCAGGCGTGGTCCAACTCGTCAAGCGGGCCGTCTACAAAGACTATGTCGCGTCTGGGGTCTATGTTGTTTGACATCCGCCAGAGTACCTCGTCCTGGTTCTGGACGTTAACGTCCTTGTCCACCACCACGATTATCTTGCTGAACATCATCTGCCCCATGCCCCAGATGGAGCTCATCACCTTCTTTGCATGGAAGGGGTACTGCTTGTCTATGGAGACGAAGACGCAGTTGTGGAAAACGCCGAACATGGGCATGTTGAAATCAACTATCTCCGGTATGGTCAGCTTGAGGAGGGGCAGAAAAATACGCTCCGTGGCCTTGCCCATGAAGTAGTCCTCCTGGGGCGGCTGTCCCACTATGGTTGTGGGGTAAATGGGATTCCTACGGTGGGTGATGCAGGTTATGTGGAAGACCGGGAATTGGTCTGCCAGGGAGTAGTAGCCCGTGTGGTCTCCGAAGGGTCCTTCAAGTCGGGTCTCAGCAGGCTCGACGTATCCCTCCAGCACGATTTCTGCATCCGCCGGCACCTCCATGTCTATAGTCTTGCACTTTACCATCTCCACGGGATGATTTCTCAGGAGTCCTGCCAGCATCATCTCGTCTATGTCCGGGGGCATGGGTGCGGTGGCGGCGTATGTGATGGCCGGGTCACCTCCCAGGGCGGCGGCTACCTCCGTCCTTTTACCCTCTTCCCGATACATGCGGTAGTGCCGGGCGCCATCGTGATGCATGTGCCAGTGCATGCCCGTTGTCCTCTCGTCATAGACCTGGAGTCGGTACATGCCTGCGTTTCTGGTGCCCGTTTTCGGATTCTTGGTGAAGACCGCGGGGAGGGTGATAAACCTGCCTCCGTCCTTGGGCCAACACTTTATTATGGGGAATTTGTAGAGAGAGGGGTTATCCGTTATCACCACCTCCTGGCAGTGTGCATGGCTTACCATTTTAGGTGGGAAATTGGAGAGTTTCATTAAGGTGGGGATGAACTTCAGCTTATCCATAAAAGACTTGGGGGGTTTTGGCCTGGTCAGCTCTTCTATCTCATGGGCTATTTCGTCCAGGCTTCGCCCGCCGAGGGCCATGGACATCCTCTCATACGAGCCCATGGCGTTGATAAGCAGGGGGATGTTGGAGCCCTTTACCTTTTCAAATAGAAGGGCAGGCCCGCCGGCCTTGGTCACCCTGTCGGTGATCTCCGTTATCTCCAGCTCCGGGTCAACTTCGATTTTAACGCGGTGCAGTTGACCGGATTGTTCAAGTTTCGCTATGAATTCTCTAAGGTCTTTGTAGGCCATTATCGTTATTGTATCGCCGGGCGAGAGGCCCTGCGATGCCCGTCTTGTAGGGGCACGGCATACCGTGCCCCTACACGCTTGAAGGTGGTGCATCAATACCCATCTATGAAAACCAATGGTAGACAACGAAGTTCTACTTCGTTGGGTATAACATCAACGACCTAAAGGTCGTTGTCTACCTACTACCGCGTAAGTCATTCTGAGCAAAGCGAAGTTACACCTCCGACACGACTTGTATGACATGTTAAACGTGCGAGATAAACTCGCACGCTACATTTTTAACACCTCATTCATGCTGCCGGTGCGATAGCCCTGGAGGTCGAGGGTGACGTAGATGTAGCCTATCTCCTTCAGCCTGTCTGTTATGGCCTTGCGCTTCTCCAGCGCCAGAGGGAAGTCTTCTGGCGTAAGCTCCAGCCTGGCGATGGTTCCATGGTGGCGTACCCGGAACTGCCTGAAACCTGTTTGTCTGAGAAAATCCTCGGCGGCGGAGACCTTGGCGAGGTTTTCCAGTGTTATTTCCTCCCCATATGGGAAGCGACTGGACATGCATGCGTAAGAGGGTTTGTCCCAGGTTGAAAGGCCGAGTTCCTCCGAGACCCTGCGTATGTCCTCCTTGGTCAGTCCGGCCTCCTTGAGCGGGCTGCGCACGCCCAGTTCCTTCGCGGCCTTGGAGCCGGGCCGGTAGTCCTTTGTATCGTCCAGGTTGGCGCCGTCCACCACGTTGGCGTAACCTTCCTCAGCGGCCATATCTTTCAATTTTTCAAAGAGTTCTGACTTGCAAAAGTAGCACCTGTCGGGGGGGTTACCGCTGAAGCCCTTTATCTCCAGTTCTTTTGTTTCGATTATCAGGTGGGTAATGCCGATTTCCCTGGCCAGTCTCTTGGCCGACTCGAGTTCGTGGGCGGGGTATGTCTCTGAGCTTGCGGTTACTGCCAGCGCCTTTTCTCCCAGCAGGTCGTGACTCAGTTTGGCCAGGAGGGTGCTGTCTACGCCCCCGGAGAACGCCACCACAACGCTGTCCAGGTCACGGATAATGCCTTTGAGCGTCTCCAATTTTCCGTTTGGTTTATTTGTCTTCACCGGTGTAAGTTTCCTGCAGTAGACGGCGGTAAAAGTATATTTTATAAATTTATTTGTTCCTAAGTCTTCAGGGCTGGGCTGGGTTCCGAAAGCTCCAACATCCTTTCTATCGCCAGTCTTGCCCTTTCCGCAACGTCCTCCGGCACGGTGACCTCATTTTCTGCGTCCATGTCCTCAAGGCACCACAGTACCTTCTCAAGGGTGTTCTTTTTCATGTTGGGACATATTGCCAGTTCGGTGGCCGGTATAAACCTCTTGTCAGGACTTTCCTTTTGGAGGCGGTGTATTATCCCGTTTTCCGTACCCACGATTATTTCTTTGACGTTTGATTCCCTGCAGTATTTGGCAATGCCGGTGGTGCTTGCCACGTGGTCGGCCAGTTCAATAACGTCTCCCGTGCACTCAGGGTGGACCACTACCTTTGCGTTGGGGTATTCCCGTTTGCGTCTCTTGATGTCCTGTGCCAGGATGCGGTGGTGTGTGGGGCAAAACCCCGGCCAGAAGGTCATCTTCCGGCCCAGTTTTGAGGAGACATATGCCCCAAGGCTCTTATCCGGAACGAAGAGGATTTCCTCATCTTCCGGGATGGATGAGACAATCTTCACGGCATTGGAAGATGTGCAACATATATCGCTCTCCGCCTTTACGGCGGCAGTGGTGTTGACGTAGCAGACTACCTTTGTGTCAGGTTTTTCGGCCTTTTTCTTTTTGAGCCCCTCGGCATCTATCATATCGGCCATTGGGCAGCCGGACTGCGGGTCTGGCAAAAGGACGGTCTTGCCGGGGCACAGGATGGCTGCCGTTTCCGCCATAAAGTGAACCCCGCAAAAGACTATTACATCCGCATCCGTCTTCGCGGCCTGCTGAGAAAGACCCAAGGAATCGCCAGTGAAATCCGCAATATCCTGTATCTCACCCCTTTGATAATTGTGGGCGAGGATAACGGCATTTCGACTCTTTTTTAGTTTCTCTAACTTCTTTGTAATACTATACATACTTAAACCTTCCTAATTAAGAATATACTGCAGGGCATAAGCCCGTAAAGTAGGTAACCTCAGATAATATCAGAAATTAGCATATTTTTACAAGGTTTTTCCCTGTTGACAGGCAGGATACCTCGAACTATCATTTTATCTTAACTCCTTAAAGAAAGGTGTTATATATGCAGCTGTACGAAATAGTCTCCCTTACGGGATTCCTGGCTGGAAGTGTCCTCCACGTAGTCCTTTTGGCCCTGATCTATCAGAGGAAGAACAAGACCCCAAGCGAACTAGCCTTCTTCTTCCTGGTGGTAACGGTGGCTATGTGGAATGTGGGCAATACGATAAGTATTTTCAGCCTGATGCTGTTCGGCAGGAGTGTTTCACCGATTAATTATGTTGCGGATGCCGTTGCGTACATCGGCGTTGGTCTTATCCCCAGCCTGCTCCTCCACACGGCGACCCTTTATCTGACTGAGAGGGGCCTGCACATGAGCAAGAGGCTCCAAGGCTTTATAACCGTTGTAGTGTACCTGCCGGTACTACCCTTTTCCGTGGCCGTTAGAGAGATGGTCTTTTCTAAAGAGGCCTATCTGTTCACGGCTATAACGCCCTTTGTAAAGCCCTTCGTGGTGTGGCTGATGATTGCCCTGGGCGTTACGGCGCTTATATCCTACAAGGTCTCCAGGCTTGCAGACGATCCGGAGGACCAGCGGTTTCACGTCTATATATCCTGGGTGCTTGTTTCTATCGCCACCTTTATAGGGTTTATAGTACTTCTGGAGGGCAGACACCTCTCTTACGTTGGCGACTACTTTGTGCTGGCCGCCATGCTGTCATCTATATTTCCCAGCATAATATTCTCATATTTTGTGTACCGCTTTAACTACATGGAATTTGTGCTTAGGAGGAGTGTCTTTTATTCATTTCTTACACTGATACTCATTTGTCTATATTACTTTGGTATAAAGCAGTTCTCAAAATATATGGAAAGATACTACGACGTAAACCCCAAGGTGCTGGAGGCCACCCTTGTTATCGCCCTGGTGTATTGGTTCCCTAAGGTTAAGGAAAAATTGCAGGACCTCATGAGAACGCTTTTGTTCAGGAGGGTTGCCGACAGCGAATACCTGTTGACCGACCTGAGTCATACTATAACGGAAGATTCGCTGGTCAACCTTCCGAAACTCCTTAACTATGTGATGAAGGCCATAAAGAACGCTACGGGCGCAAAAAAGACAAAACTTATACTCTTCAAGGGGAGTAACGTCCAGGTGTTTGGAGACGACAACAACCGGGCGCTTCTGCCGAGGGACGTGGGCAACATTGCCAAGTATTTTGTTACGGGGGAACTTACGGTATTGGAAAGACCTGAGACCAAGGACGTTAATATCGTAGGCGAGATGAAGTCGCTCGATGTCCAGTATGTGTTTCCGATATTTGAGGAGAGGAACTTGGTTGGGCTCCTGTGTCTCGACAAGTCTATACGAGGTTTCCCCCTGCCTGCCGATAATCTTGAGCAGCTATTGATAATTGCCAGCCAGATATCCTCCGCACTGGACAAGGCCAAGGTAATAGATGAGAAGCTTCAGCTGGAAAGGAGAATAATGGAGAGTGAGAAGCTCCTCAGTTTGGGGAGGCTCTCCGCCAGCGTGGCCCACGAGGTCAAGAACCCCTTAAGTTCGATAAAGTCAATCGTTCAGGTGCTTAAAGAAGACATCAAGTGGAATGAGAAAAGCGGAGAGGCACTCTCTATTATTGTGGGTGAGATAGACAGGCTCGCCAAGGTGGTTAATCAGCTCTTGCAGTTTGCAAAACCGGCGGGAGGCAGGAGACAGAACCACAGGCTTTCTGACGTACTCTCCGGTGTATTACTTGTGCTAAGACACGAGGCCGGAAAGAACGGTGTGACCATTCACCAGGATATCCCTGAGGATATTCCTCTTATTAATGCAGAGGAGGGGGCATTACAAGAGGTGTTTTTTAACCTCATACACAACGGCATACAGGTCATGCCAAAGGGCGGGACGCTGTCTATAACTACCGACGTTGACAAGGACAACAGATTGAAGGTAAGGGTGACAGATACCGGGCCCGGCATATCTGCCGAATCCGTAGATAAGATATTTGAACCATTTTATACCACTAAGCAAACAGGCACGGGCCTAGGACTCTCCATCGTGAAGAAACGTCTGGAAGAGATGGGCGGGAGCGTGGAGGTTGAGAGCGGCCCAGCGGGGACGAGTTTTGTGATAAAGCTGCCGATTCAAGAAGGTTCCCTGTCAGAGGCCGCCGAATGGGCAAGAGGGTGAAAGAGTGAGCAGCACTTCAATACTAATTGTAGACGATGAAAAGGGCGCCAGGTTTGGAATGAAGATGACCCTGGAAAAGGATGGGTATATCATCCATGAGGCTGCAAGTGGTCCAGAGGCGCTGCGTATTATAGACACGAAGTCTCCCGGACTCGTCTTTTTGGATATAAACATGCCTGAGATGGATGGGTTTGCGGTGTTAGAGAAGGTGCGGGATGTAGAGTCTCCGCCTTTAGTGGTTATGGTGACGGCCCACGGCTCTGAGAAAATAGCCGTAGAGGCTATGAAAAAGGGCGCTTACGACTACATAGCCAAGCCCTTCGAGATAGATGAGCTGAGGCTTATTGCCAAGAACGCCATGGAGAACCTTGCCCTTAGGGACGAAAACAGGCGTTTGAGGTCGCAGCTGGGCAGCCTCGACTCCATGGGTGAGATTCTTGGTCAGGCGGAGGCCATAAAGGACGTATTTGCAAAGATAGACAAGGTCTCGGCAACGGATGTTACCGTGCTTATATTGGGCGAGAGCGGCAGTGGGAAGGAGCTGGTGGCGCGCGAGATACATAAGAGAGGCAAACGTTCACTGGGGTCTCTCGTGGTGATGAACTGCGCCGCCCTGCCCGATACCCTGATAGAGAGCGAGCTCTTTGGTCACGAAAAGGGGGCCTTTACCGGAGCGGCGGGCAGGCGCATCGGCAAGTTGGAACAGGCCCACGGCGGCACCTTATTCCTTGACGAGGTGGGGGACATGAGCACTAACACCCAGGCCAAGTTACTCAGGGCGATTGAGGAACAGAGGTTTGAGAGGCTGGGTGGTGAAGAAACGTTGAGCGTGGATGTGCGGGTGATCAGCGCCACCAATAAAAATCTTCGTGACGAAATAAAGGCAGGTAACTTTCGTGAAGACCTTTACTACAGGCTGAAGGTTGTCGAGATAACGGTGCCCCCGCTGCGGCAGCGTCGGGGCGATATACCGCTGCTGGTGCACCATTTTCTGGGGCTTTTTTCCAGGAAGCACAATAAGGATGTACGGAACGTATCGAGGGATGTCATGCAGTTGCTGATGTCCTATGACTGGCCCGGTAACGTGCGGCAATTGGCCAACGTGATAGAAAGTTCGGTTGTGCTGGCGGGAGATTCTGTTCTTACGATGGAGGACCTTTCAGGTGAACTTAATCTGCCGGAGATGGGTAAGATACCACCTGCTAACATATTGGACATAGATTATGACCTCCCCTTTAAAGAGGCGAAGAGGAGGGTGGTGGAGTCCTTTGAAAGAGGGTTTATAGCCAGAAGTCTGGACACTCACAACGGCAACGTAACGCGGACTGCGAGCGCGCTCGGTATGCACCGCCAGGCCCTGCAGCAGAAGATAAAGGAACTTAAGTTACGAGAGCAGACGGGCGTACAGGAATAAAGACATTAGCGAAGTCGCAGGCCGGTCTAGGAGGGGGTAGGAATATCCAATATTAGGGCAATCTCTTTGCAGCTCGGGAACTTGTGACACTTCACGCATTCTGTCCATATTTTATGAGGCAGGCTTTCTTTCTCTGCAATACGGAAGCCGAGACGCTGGAATAATTCCGGCAGATAGGTGAGCACAAAGAGCTTGCTTACCCCTAGCGCAGTCGCCTCTTCCAGACATTTTTTTACCAGTTTTTTGCCTATGCCCTTTCCCTGAGAGGATTCTTCCACCGCCAGAGACTTTATTTCAGAAAGGTCCTTCCAGAAAACGTGCAGTGCAACGCAGCCAACCAGCCGTCCGTCTTCAACACAGACAGAGTAGTCCCTGATATTCTCGTATATCTCCTGGGGTGAGCGCGGCAGCATCAGGTCTTTTTCCGCAAAGCGATTGACCAGTTTGAGGATGTTTTCCGTGTCGGATATAATTGCTTTCCTTATCACGTTGGAACCTCTGCAAAACTCCATTTATCAAGGCTAATACGGCATACCCTCCCCTTACCCTCGTATCAGAGGCCATACCGCAGGCAGACCCGCCCATAGCGAACCTGTCATCCTATGGAAAGGGGGAGGCCGATAACTAGGCATCATTGTGTGCTACAATGCAGCTACGGTACGTCCAGGTGCGTCCTACGCCTCCAGTAAGTCATTGCCCTTCGTGCAAACTACCTGACGCCTGCCAAGTACTGCTTAAAGGTGTCGCAGGCGGCTTTGTCAAAGAGGACAAAGTAGACCTTTTCCAGACTGCTCTTTCCGCTTTTAAGATGCTTAAGCACGGTTGCTATCATCAGCTCCGCACACTTACCTACGGGGAAACCGGCCACGCCGGTGCCAATGGCCGGAAAGGCAATTGTCTTCAGCTTCTTCTCGTCGGCCCTCAAGAGCGAATTCCTTGTAGACTCAACGAGTGCTTCACTGGTAGTAAGGGGGCCCCTGAGCGCCATACTTGCCGCATGTATCACGTATCGGGCCTTCAGATTACCACCGCTGGTAATGACCGCCTCCCCGATGGGTATGGGACCAATTTTGTTACATTCTTCCTGGATAGAGGGGCCGCCCTTCCGTCTGATTGCGCCGGCTACACCGCCGCCAAGTATTAGGTCGTTGTTTGCGGCGTTCACGATGGCGTCAACGTCCATTTCTGTAAGGTCGCCTTGTTCAATTATTATCTTTTCCTTCACGGCTCCTCCTACTTTTTTGGTCAAGATAGTCCTGCAAGATAAGCTGCGCAGAGACCATATCAGCCCTCTCCGTCCGCTTCTTTCTGGAGAGTCCGCCTTCCTTCATGGCCCTGTGGGCCCTTACCGTGCTCAGGCGCTCGTCCATCAGGTGCACAGTCAGCGGGAAACGTCCCCTGAGTTCCTCGGCGAAGGCGAGCGCTTCCTGCGCGGCCTCCCCAAGGGTGTTATCCATTCTCTTGGGGAGACCCACGACTATCTCATCTATTCCCCATTCTTGGATAATCCCGGCAAGCGCCTCCATGTCGTGCGCAATGTCCCTGCGCTCAAGGGTCGGCAATCCCTGAGCCGTAATACACAGGGGATCGCTTATCGCCAGGCCCAGTCTCTTTTTACCGTAATCTACCCCAAGGATTCGCATATGTTACCCGACCATTGTTGTAAGCACAATCCCCGTTCCGACGGGAATGGTGATATTGTCGTCGCCTATCGGCAGCGACTCAATGAAAGTGGATACAAAGGCGGCAGCTATGGACACTA
>Ga0154374_105_pt3 | contig 9581 bp, 9 predicted proteins | sample RifGroA2_FD_105618 | JGI IMG/M metagenome (GOLD analysis project Ga0154374, IMG submission 105618) | Planctomycetes bacterium GWA2_50_13 | reverse complement strand
GGGGGTGGTCAACGACCTCTCGGTCGCCCTAGAAAGACTCATCCCAAAGGACATAAATTACAAACATAATGAACGCTGGCACGACGGGAATGGTTTCTCGCACGTCAGGGCCGCCTTTGTAGGCCCATCCCTTACCGTGCCTTTCATGGAGGGAAGGCTTCAACTGGGCACATGGCAGCAGATAGTGCTGCTCGACTTTGATAACCGGAAGCGTTTGCGCCGCTATCTTATAAGCATTATGGGGGAGAAATAATTAGAATCATCGTAAAAGTGAGAGCCGGGCGCTATAACGGTGAGATTAGGTGCTGATGACGTATTCCCAAAATCCAAATAATTAAAGCACTACCCTTCCACCCGACAATAACGCTGCAACAAGAGGCTTTAGTGTTCGGTTACCAACGGCTATTACCTGCCTGCTCTAGTGTGCATGCCATCTGGGTATGTGAAGGTGCAGCCTCTCGCCCGTTACGTGCCAGAGGTCTAAAGCGGCCTTCTTTATCCAGTGCCCAAAGAAGTATGCACAGATTGCCAGACAAAGCAGTATGGTAAATATCATTATGGATAAAGCGGTAAACATAGCTTACCTCCTTTATGGACCTGGCATACTGCTCATGCGCTGCTAAAAACCAAAGTTGAACTTTTCTTTTATCCCGTGACCGTGCCCGTGACTGCCTGTGATGGAGGGGAGGTACCTCAAAATCCTTAATAACAGCGCAATATTTGGGGGTACCCTTCTCCATCCCTGCTCCCAAGATTGCACAGCTCTTATGCTTACGCCAAGTTCTCCCGCTAACCCAGCCTGCGAGTGTCCCAACCTGTGGCGTATTTGTCTCAGTTCTTCAGCAGACATGGAACGCTTTAGACACAGAAGTATCAGTGCCTTTTTGAGGAGCCACCTGCACAGAAAATACGCAAGGATGCCGATACTAAACAGCGTCACAAACACGGTCATAAATATTGCCGTTCCCATCTCTTTCCCCCTCAAAACTATTATATCACAATTGTGATAGGGTCTCCAGGGAAACCAGGGACTCGTAGTCTTTCAAAGACCCCCAAGAGCACTTGCGGACAGACCTAAAGGTCTGTCCCTACGTTGTGATTTTAAATTTCTTCCGTAGGTATGTCTCACTAGAGTATTTTCTATCTTTTCGTAGTTGCCTAATTTAGCGTAAGAGTTACGAACTCAATCAGAGCAAAAACCCTTCAACTCCGTCTTCAATATTATCCTCTTCCAATCGTCCCTGAATACAGGCCAGCCAACAACGCTTACCTCGTCATCCTGGAGTTTTACCTGTTCCATACTGTCACTGACAGCTTTAATGCACGCCATCTCCAGAGGATGTATTTGTGCCACACGTCTCGGGTAGGAGCTCTTTCTTTTATAAAGCTTCCCATTATCAAAGATGGTTATTATAAGGGGTTTAACATCCAACATGCGGTATGAAATTACCTCGTGGCTGACCGTGGAATAGCGCCTCTTCAGCGTTGGCAGATCAAACTCCAGGGACTCGGCATCCTCCTTAAACCATTTTCTGGGCAGGAGCAGCGAGACGGCCATCAGGTTGCTTGCATCTTCAATAAAACTCTGTTCGACCCTGCCTGCAAGCAATACTTCGCCTATCTCATGGGCTATAGTAAAATGTTTCCTTTCCGACTTTTCAGGATTCTTGCTGCCAACCGCAATGGTCTCTATGCCCCATCTTCTTCTACTGTAGCCTCTGGTGCCAAGGTTCGGGTCTATATGTACAGAGAGGTTCAGTTTCTCGGCCAGGACAAAGGCATCTACGGGAGGACCTTTGACGTTAAGTCTTTCGAGCAGCGCCCACGCCTCGTCTTCTACCATCTTGGCTATTTCACGCCATTCCGTCAGCTCAAGCATGGGTTAAGAACTCGCACGGCTATAAGCGGTACGCGACAGGTACCGGTCTCACTGACTTTTTTCGATTGAATTAAGGATGGACAACAGAAGCGCCCGATTGGGCCCTACCAGAATACGCCTGCACTTATCCAGGGCATCGTTTTCCTCTACATGCCTGTTAATCCAATACTCCGGGTCTGCAGGGGAGCCGCCATAACCTCTTATAGTGGAAAGCTCCTCAATGTCCTTTTGAGAAAAACCCCGCAGCTTGTCAGGGTTTGACTGGAAGTACCTCCGGAAATCTTCTGTAAGAGGTGAAAGATCGATGGGCTCACCACTTTGGGTCGTCAGCTTCCTGGGCTTGGTATATGCAGCGCGGTCAAGAGGTCCGGGGGGATAGCCCTTACTGTCATCCAGCAAGTAATCCACCGTTACGCCAAAGGCCCTGGCTATCCTGATAGCCGCCTCACCCTTCGGCTTTCTGTTCAACTTTTCATAGGCCTGGTAGGTAGAGATGGGTATTTCAGATTGACGTGCAGCCTCAGACCTGTTCCAGCCCTTTTCAGCCCTAAGGTGCCGCAGTTTTTCCGTTATCGAGATTACCATAATCAATATAACTCCCAATAATCCATGACATCATTCCCGTGTGTCGGTAATTAATTTTCTCTATACAATCTTATCCTTTTGCCGTTTTTGATGTTTTTTATTATATTATCATTTACGTCTTAACCTCAATAAAAATCACAGCTTACTGACATATTCTTTGTCTTAAACACTCATTTTTGTCTGTAATATTTACCTGTTGGACAGGAATATTGAGCATTTAGTGTAAATATTGCTTATCCATGTATCATTACAAAAAGGAAACCTTGCGAACGTATATAGTTTGAATCCTCAGCAGAACCATACTTTCTGAAGTCCAGTCCGCCTCAGGCGGATGTTGTTGGTAAATTCCCCATTGGCACAGTCAACGGACTCCAAGATTTATCATTTTCCGGAAGTCTCAATTTGCTCTCTTTAAATACCCTTTCAGATATTTGCCTGTATAGGAATCCTTCAGCCGAGCAATCTTCTCTGGGGTACCCACACCTACAATATAACCCCCGCGCTCTCCGCCTTCAGGGCCAAGGTCTATAACGTAGTCGGCACATTTTATAACATCGAGATTGTGTTCTATTACAATTACCGAATGTCCTTCCATAATCAACCTCTGGAAACAGTCGAGCAGCTTTTTTATGTCGTCGAAGTGCAGCCCGGTAGTGGGCTCGTCAAAAAGAAACAATATATCCTCGCACCCTCTTTGTGCCAAAAAGCTGGCCAGCTTTAGTCTCTGAGCCTCTCCACCCGACAGCGTGGTTGCAGGCTGGCCCAGTCGAAGGTATCCCAAACCGGTATCCTCAAGACAGCGCAGGGCATTTATTATTGCAGAGAAGTCCTCAAAGAATTCCTTGGCCTCCTCAACCGTCATCTCGAGAACCTCACGGATGTTCTTGTGCCTGTACCTTATATCCAGTACGTCTCTTCGGAACCGTCTGCCTCGGCATTTTTCACAAGTAACGAAAATATCGGCAAGAAACTGCATGTCTACCCTGCGATACCCCTCTCCCTGACAGCTTTCACACCTGCCGCTGGCTACGTTAAAGGAAAAGGCGCTCTGGGTTAAATTCCTTATCCTCGCCTCTCTCGTCGAGGCAAATAGTCTCCGTATCTCGTCAAACGCCTTCAGATACGTAATTGGGTTTGACCTGGGTGTCCGCCCTATCGGCGACTGGTCTACCAACATCACATCACGAACATTATTCACGCCCGTAACAGCCTGGTGCTTTCCCACCGTTCCGCGGTATCCGCCCAACCTCTTCTTTAAGGCAGGATACAGGGTGTCCTCTATCAGCGTACTCTTCCCCGAACCTGACACACCCGTCACACAGACAAACATACCCAGAGGAAAGGCTGCGTCTATATTTTTCAAGTTGTTCTGGCACGCACCCTTCAGGACTATTTCCCTGCCGGTTGGTTTCCTCCTGGCGTGGCGTATTTCAATGACTCTTCCACCCAACAGATATTCGCCGGTAAGCGAGCCGTTTTTATTCTTTGCAAGCCCCTCGATTGTGCCTTGATATACGATGCGCCCGCCCCTCTCTCCGGCCCCCGGGCCAAGGTCTATAAGCTGGTCAGCCGAGCTTATGATGTCCCTGTCATGCTCCACGGTCACTATAGTGTTGCCCAGGTCTCTAAGGCGTTTAAGTGTTGTTATAAGTCTCTCGGTATCCCTCGGATGAAGGCCGACACTCGGTTCGTCCAGTATATACAACACGTTAACAAGGGAAGAACCCAGGGATGTGGCTATGTTTACCCTCTGCGCCTCACCACCCGAGAGTGTCCTCGTAAGTCGGTCGAGTGTAAGGTACCCAAGACCTATCCTTACCATATAGTCAAGTCTCTCTTTTATCTCGTGCAAAACCAGTCTCGCCGCCTCCTCCTCATAACCGTTGAGTCTGACATCCTGAAAGAAGTTGCGGGACTGCTCCACAGTCATGGCGCATACGTCGCCTATGGTGGCGCCATTTATCTTTATGTTGAGGGCCTTGCGGTTCAGTCTCTTCCCGTTACATTCGGTGCAAGTGACGTAGCCCCTATATTTACTGAGAAAAACCCTGACGTGCATCTTATATTTCTTGTGCTCAAGCCACTCGAAGAATTCTCGGACGCCGCAGAAATCCTGCGTACCCTCCATGATAAGTTCCACTTGTTTAGCGGTCAGCTTATGAAATGGGACGTCAAGCGGTATGCCGTAAGCGGGGGCTGCGTCTTTCAATTCTTCATATAAGTGGCCGTAGGCAGGGGTACTCCAGGGCTGTATGACTCCTTCACGAAGCGTCTTTCTCTTGTCCGGCACGACAAGGTCCGTGTCTATCTCAATCGTATTGCCGAACCCCTGGCACTTGGGACATGCCCCGATGGGGCTGTTAAAAGAGAAAAGGTTGGGTGTAGATTTAGGGTATTCAATCCCACAGTAACCGCAATAAAAACGGTTGCTGAACCTCAGTTCTTGCTTTGTGTCTAAAATTAGTATCCTAAGGTGACCGGCACCAAGTCGGAAAGCTGTCTCCAGGGCATCGGCCAGCCGCTCCCTTATCTCCGGTTTTACCACCAATCTATCCACCACTCCTTGCACGTCTCCGGCGCGGTGAAAATCAAACCCCGGCTCCTCCGTCAAGTCAACCAATCGTCCCTCCGACCAGAGCCTCACCAGACCTTGTTCCTTGAGAATGGCTATCTGACTCTCGCTAGACAGCCTGGGGCTGACGGTAATTGGAAAGACAACCAGAAACCGGGTGCCCTGGTCGAGCGCCAAAACCTCTTTTACAATTCGTTCAACCGAGCTGCTCTCCACCGGACGGCCGCAGCCCTCGCAGTACGTCTTGCCAATGCGGGCGAAGAGGAGCCTGAGGTAGTCGTTTAACTCCGTGGCGGTACCAACCGTGCTTCGCCGACTCTTTACCGGATTTTTCTGCTGTATCGCTATGGCGGGCGGGATGCCGTCTATGTGATCAACGTCGGGCTTGTCCATCCTGTCGAGAAACTGCCTGGCGTAGGTAGAAAACGTCTCCACATAGCGCCGCTGCCCCTCTGCAAACAGGGTGTCAAATACCAGACTGGACTTGCCGGAGCCTGAAACGCCTGAGACCACCACCAGCTTCCCCAAGGGTATTTCCACATCTATGTTCTTCAGATTGTGCACACGTATCCCCCGCGCCGTTATGGATTTTCTTTTGTGGTCAGGTCTGAATAATTTCAAAGGCGTGTCCAGATTAAGCTTATTCATCGGAGGTTCTTGTTCAAAAACCGTTTCTTGTCATTCTAAATCAACGTATGGGAGGTAAGTTTGTAAAGAAAAACTCTGCAAAAGTCGGTCTGTCGGACATTGCCATCCTGGGCGAAAGTGTGTAACGTGGCAGCTTGTCCGCCAAAGGCGTCATGCCGTAGGCAGATCTCCGCCAAAGGCGGATCTGCCTCTGGTACGACTGCCACGACTACGTGCGAGCAAGCTCGCACGCTACATTATGGATTCTTCGGTCGTTTCACTCCTCAGAATGACAATTATTATACAGAGTTTTTCAGAACTCCCTATTTACCAATAAACGCGATTTATCGCACCCATTTGCGTAGGGACAGCCCTCGTGGCTGTCCGTTGCGGACAGGGACAAGCCCTGTCCCTACGATAAATCAAGCCCCTACAAAGGGAGGCTCTCTATTTACCAATAAACGCCGTCTCTCCCCCTATCTGCATCTGGTAGAGCCTCCAGTACTCACCCTTCTTTTGCACCAGTTCGTCGTGCGTGCCCGTCTCAACTATACGTCCCCCCTTGAGCACCGCTATCTTGTCGCAATATCTCACCGTAGACAGGCGGTGTGCGACCACGAAGCTGGTCTTTCCCTTCATAAGATTACTAAGGGCATCCTGGACAATCTTTTCTGATTCAGAGTCAAGGGCGCTTGTAGCCTCATCCAGTATAAGGATGGGCGCGTCCTTGAGTATCGCCCTGGCTATGGCGATGCGCTGGCGCTGTCCCCCGGAGAGTCTCACTCCCAGTTCACCGACCTCCGTATCGTAGCCCTTTGGCAGGCTGCCGACGAAGTCATGTATATATGCAGCCTTCGCCGCCGCCTCCACCTCCGCCGGGCTTGCGTTTCTCTTCCCGTAGCGAATGTTCTCCGCAATACTCTTATTGAATAAAAAGGTCTGCTGTGTAACGATAGCTATGTTATTGAGCAGTGAATCACTCTTTATGTGGCGTACGTCCTGGCCGTCAATCTCCACAGTACCGCGGCTGGGTTCGTAGAAACGGGGTATAAGATTTAAGAGCGTGCTCTTGCCCGATCCACTCTCTCCCGCGATGGCCACGACCTGGCCCTTATTCACGGTAAGGTTTACATTGGAAATCACTTTATCGGTGTTTTCATTGTTGTATGAGAAGTCCACGTTTTTGAAGGCAACTTCTCTTTCTACATCCTTAAGCTCTACGGCCTGCGGGAGGTCCTTTATCTGCGGTTCGTGGTCAAGCAGCTCGAATATACGTCCAGCCCCGGCCAAGGCCTCCTGCAGCCTGTTGTAGCTCCTTGAGAGGAGCTTGGTAGACCTGAAGGTGAGTGTACTTGCGGCTATAAACCCCCCAACCTCTCCCAGCCGCACGTTGCCGGTGCTTATTACGTAACCACCTATTATCATTGTGAGGCCAAGCCCTACGGCATACATCGCCTCATTGGTACTTTCATTTAATATGGTAGCCTTATTGACCTTCATCCTCTTGCGGAAGAATTCCTCATTAATCCTGCGGAATTCGCGGCTCTCTTCATGTTCCATCTTGTAGGCCTTTACTATGCGGATACCTGCCAGCATCTCTCTCAACGCCTCGGTAAGCTGGGCCATACGCTCCAAGGTGGCCTCGCCATGCTTCCTCACCTTCTTGCCAAAGATGATTATGGGCAGGAAAAAGAAGGGCAGGGCTATTATGGTCAATAGAAACAATTTCCAGCTAAAGTATAAGGCCAGGCCGAGGCCGCACAGAAATCGCATAGGCTGAAGCACCACGTCTCCAAAAAGCACTATAAGACCCCACTGCGTCACCTGGAGGTCGTTTATCAGCCTGGACATAAGGTCCCCGCTCTTCCTATCGTCAAAGAAGCTTAGTGATTGAGGGAGGAGCCTCTCGCATAGACGGTTACTTATATCAACGTACACCCTCCATATTATGAAATGCTTCAAATAGTTTTGGAAGTAATTGGTTACGAATATTATGGGGGCAAGGATAATGGCCAGGATGCCTATATTGGTATAAGAGCTGGTCATCGTATTCACCCAGGCCTTCAATTCCTTGACTTGCGCAGCGTCTAGAAGGCCCTTTTTCAGCTCGCCTTTCCAGTTTCTGGTGGAGGTGACTTCCACCCCGGTCTGTACATCTCCTGCCATGGGTGACGCTAGGTGCGCCTCTTTCTCAGAAAACCTGTCAAGAACGGGTTTTATAAGGGCCAGTTGCGCGCCGGCAGCCATGGTATAAAGTACCATAAACACCAGAGCAAGGATGCCGGTCTTCCAGTAAGGCCTTGCGAAAGAGAAGAGCCTGAGACACTCCCGGCCCATAGCTTCGTATGATATGTGGGGCATTCTTGATCCCTGTAGCGCCGATTCTTCTTCATGGGCGCCGTGTATCTTACCAAGTAGGGTTAGCCAATTACTCTGCTTAGAGTGAGAGTAATCGGTGATACTATAGACTTTAACTGTAATTGTCAATATGGTAAGACCTTTCTGCGGGCGTGCAGGAACACACCTTACAATCATGGCATTAGAGATGATCGAGACCCCTGAAAACTGCACAACGATGTCACCCTGAGAGGGCAAGGCGACCAAATAATCTTAAACTACTGGATTATTCGCATCGCTCAAGATGACACCTTGTCACTGAAAGGCTTTTTGCAGAGGTCTCGATTATTTCAGGAAGGGCCTTCCATCAGTCTGTCAGCGTTGAGCTATCATAGTAGAATCGTACCCATTCCTCGCCCATATATGCTCAAATTAATACATTTATATCATAAAAGATAAGATTGTCAAATATATATTTATTATATAGGGAATATTGCAACTGCGTTCATTGACAGAAGTTGTTGATAATAGTAACTTTATCCCAATGAATGCGGGCACAAAAATCTTTCATCTTCGCCGTGATAGGAATTGGAATCAGAAGCAACTGGGCCAAAAACTGGGGATTCTGGCAAATCAGGTCTCTCGCATCGAAAGGGGTCACAGGGTCCCATCCGCCACGATGTTAGAAAAACTGGTCCTTGTCTTCGGAGTTACGAGGGATTACCTATTAGATGACGGCAAGGATTATTTCCCACCCAGAAATGGCGATATAATCAGTCCGCAACCTTATAAGGACACGGGCACTGCACTGCCTACAAAAACCGTCCCACTGCCATATTCTGAACAAATACTCTCAGGCGATCTCGCACATACCGTGCACGAAGACCTTGGTGAATATCATGTCTTGCGGCATCTCTGGAGGCCGAACAGATACGTTTTGAGAGTCGAGAGTGACAGTATGTACCCCAACCTAAGGAAGGGAGACCTAATCCTCGTAGAGAACGTCAGCGAGGGCAAACCTACCGATTATTCAGGAAAGATATGCACCGTACTGCTCAACGGGGAAAATACCATAAAGAGGGTCGTTGTGAATGCCAGTGGCGAGATACAGCTTAAACCAGATAATCCCTACGCTCCCAGTATCACGGTGACACCTTCGGACAAGCTGACAATCCAAGGCTGGGTGGTAGCCCTGGTAGAGAGGAAAAACCCCTAAGTCAAGTAAGGAATAATTCCAGCGAAAAACTCCTCCAGTAATCCAGGGTTAAGAAGAAAACGGGTTGGCTATGTCCTTTATTCCGAACACCCGCGCCAACTTTTGTATCCTCGTCTGGCTTCCCACCGTTATAATCACCTCGCCAACCTTGCTCTGGAGCGATATATTTTCAGACTCCCCTTCGCTTAGGACGACCTCAAAACTGGGGGACCACTCGTAATCATCCGACGGCGGTCTAAAACCGCTGCTAAGGGCCCTTGCTAAATCAGAACTTCCCGGCACCAAAAAAGTCACAACAACCTTGCCGGTAGTAACGTCCCTCTGTGCGTATGCCGATACCCCCGGTTTGATGGCAATTTCAAACT
>Ga0154374_149_pt8 | contig 9832 bp, 8 predicted proteins | sample RifGroA2_FD_105618 | JGI IMG/M metagenome (GOLD analysis project Ga0154374, IMG submission 105618) | Planctomycetes bacterium GWA2_50_13 | reverse complement strand
AAGAAATTGAAGACCGCATAGATTTAGAAGACGCACGCAAGGCCCTAACAGAGGCCAAGAGAAAGGGAACGATTTCCCTCTCTAGACTTAAAAAAGAGCTTGGGCTTTAAGGCTCTCTTGTGACCTACACCGTCAAAATAGCTCCTGCCGCTGAACGTCACATAAAAAAGCTAGAGTCCAGTATCCAGCGGAGAATTATCAGACGCCTTGGAGGGTTAGAGGCAAACCCGCGTCCACCGGGTGTCAAAAAACTATCTGGTACAGAAAGCCTCTATCGTATCAGGGTGGGGGATTACCGCATCATCTACGAAATCAGGGATAAAGACCTCATAGTCCTGGTGGTGAAGGTGGGACATAGAGGAGATGTCTACCGTCCAAGCTAACCCCTTGGCATTTTTTGTTCCTCCTCACGCCGTTGAGCTGTGCTGTGGCTTGACGGGAATCGCCGCTTAGGTATACTTGGCAAAAGCATGGTAGTTGGGAGAAGGAGGAGAGTCAGGTGGCATATTGCATAATCTCTGTGGTTCTGGTTGTCGCAAGCCTTTTGGCTGGGTGTAATACTACAAAAGGAACTGTATTAGGGAGGAGTAATACTACAATCAAAACAGAGCAACAGGGGGATGTCATTAAAGTTTATACACAGAATGAACCAACTGTAATATTTTACCCACGCCCATTTGCTGGGGAATGGGTAGGAACAGACCCCAAGACTGGGGACAGTATCTACATTAGAACTGAGCCTTGGTAGGTGTTTGAGGATTAGGCTGTGGCTTGACGGGAATCGCCGCTTAGGTATACTCATCCCAACCCGTGGCGTCCCCCCTCTTTGCGGTGTTTCAATCCACGCCCCCACGCGGGGGGCGACCTTATGGCGCCGCTTTTTCTTCTTGCGGTGCAACCGGATTAACAGATGTCCTTAAAAGACCCATTGCCTTATCTAATTCCTTTGATGCTTCGTTCCAAATAAAACCAATCATCATAGATATATCAACTGCCTTTACCTTCCCCCAAACGTGAGAATTAATTTCTACTATCACACCGCCTTCATAAAAAGGCTTATCAGCCTCCGGATATAACAATAAGATTAGCTTGGCTTTTCCGTCATCATGCCGAATAGAATCCCGGTATTCGTATCCACCGAATTTCATTTGCCATGCTTCCTGTGCATATTCATAGTGCTCCATAGTTTTTTGTATAGATGAAGCCAGTAGATTGTAAGTGGTAAGAGACTTACCAGAAAGATTAAAATCGGGTTTTTGTTTTGCCTCTTGTGTTTCCAAAAACATATTAACTTCAAACTTAGCATCTCCCAATGCTGGCGAATAATCTACATATGCGATGCCTACTTGACAACGAGCCTCCAACTTTTTTAAAGCTCTAATTGCATCTTTTGCGGATTGAGCGAAGACAAGAGAGGGGAATAATAAAATAGAGCCAATGATAACCAGTTTCCTCACTGTATTACCTCCTTGTTTTTTCTCTTGACCAATTTCTGTCTCCCTTTGATTAGAGTTTTTTACCTGCGCCATTCTTTCTTCTGGCAGATTATCCTCTTTCATTTCAGGTTCGCCATCGCTATTTTTGCAAATCATCTGATTGTTTTTATATTCTTTAAATTCACCAACTAGCAATATACTTAATTTTTGGTATTGACAATCATTGATGTTTAAAATTGGTTCTACTACAATATTCACAGAAGGCTTTTCTTTTTTCATCTGCACCCATGTAGTTAAAGAATCCTCGTAATAAGCCATAGTGTATGTTTCTTTAACAGCATTTTCTATTGTTAATCCACATTTTGTGGGAAGAGATGCATTGTAAGCATAATTAGTAGCGCCCACATAAGCCCCTGCAAGAAAGGGTTTCAATCCACGCCCCCACGCGGGGGCGACACAACAGCCGAAAAGCCTTAAATGACAACAGGTTCAAAGTACATATCCGCGAACCGCCTTTTTTCTGCTCTCACCTTTACCTTTACTCCTATTTCCAATTCAGATATTTACTTCATTATTAAAGACTTAAATAAATTTGCGATACCCCCGCAAATTAATGTGCGCTAGGGGTACGCGAATGTCTTTTCATACGATGAGCGGCCCTTCTGGGTCATATGAAGGTTTTGCACCCACGTGTTCTACTCTCCGCTTCCAATTGCTTCCCAGAAAATAAAATCTTAAACTATCCGCCTTCGCATTAATTTCCTCTATCAACGTATGACGCAAACTAACCCATCTTGCAGGATCCACAAGGCATTCGAAAACAGAGTTCTGCACCCGCTGGCCGCTGTTTTCACAGAACTTGGCTACACGCCTGAGCCGCCTTCTGCCTTCTTCTGTCTCTGTATTTACATCGTATGTTACCAATACCATCATATGCGCCTCACTTCCAGATAAACGGAGGATACTCATCTATGTCGCCGCGAAGATAACGTGCAAGGAGCATCGCCTGACAATGAGGCAGAAGCCCGACAGCCACCTTTTTACCGAGGAAGGGGTGCTGTATATCTTCCCTCTTTCGTTCCTGATACGACACGAGCACTTCCTTCCGTGTTTTGTCGTCCATCGTTACCGCACCGATCTCTGTCTTGTCAAACCCCTTGCCTTTTATCTGCTGTCTGTTCACAAGTGAGAGGGCTATTCTCTCGGCGAGGAACGGACGAAACTCTTCCATAATATCCAGCGCAAGCCCCGGCCTCCCGGGCCTGTCCCTGTGGAGGTATCCTACGGCAGGGTCAAGGCCCGCGCCCTCAAGGGCCGAAGCCACATCGTGCGCAAGCAGCGTGTAGATGAAAGACAGCAAGGCGTTAATGTTATTGAGCGGCGGCCGCCGGCCTCGTTCCACAAAATAAAACTCCTCTTTCTGCGCTAGTATGAGATTGTCAAAGACGCCGAAGTATGTGCGCGCCGCCTCGCCTTCCATACCGCGGAGGACATCGAGCGAGTACTCACGTTCGATACTTTTCAATATCCGCATAAGATGGGCGGCAGCCGATGTAAGCGGCTCTGTACCCTTGTTGTCTGTCCTCTCCCTGGCGGCACGGAGCAGTATGGTCCGGCAGTTGGCAACCTTCGCTATCAGCACGGAACGCTCAATCTTCGCAAAGTCCGCCTCATCATCCGCCCGGCGGTATTGTTCGCGCCCTAGAAGCACGTTTCCAGAAACAGGGCCATGCACCCGCGCGAGGAACTTCCCCTGCTCGCTGAGAAAAGATATCGTAACGCCCGCCTCCCCGCATAACTCCATAAGCGGGGGACTGCAAGAGACCTGTCCGAAGCAGACTATCCCGTCAAGGGTATGAACCGGCAGGCGGAGCTTTGTCTCACCTTCAACACGAACCAGCACCGTCTCGCCTTCGCGGGATAGATACGCCCCTTGGGTTGTGACATAGAGCGTGTTCAGGAGTTTTTTCATGTTTCCTCCCCCGCGTCTGCGGCGTCCGTAAAGACGGACGCCATAGATGTCAGTGTCTTGCCCATCCCGGTCGGAAGGGACAACGAATAGAACCCGCAAGTCATATCTGCTTTCTGAAGCGCTTGATTCCGCGCAGCATTTCGCAAGTGGTTGATTTCACCATCTTTAGATTTTCTAGAAAATTCTTCTTCCAGATTGCTTATCATTAGGTCTATCGGTAAAGCAGCCCCGATACGCATATTAGATTTGTTTTTTTCAAAATGTTCCTCAGTCGAGAGCCAATCACTATCAGTTAATGCGCTAAATAGATATCTTATAAAAATTTCACGTTGTGACTCAGTAAACACCAAAGAATCTGGCTTTTTAATATCTGCCTTATTAACCTCTGTATCACCAATGAATTTCTTGACGATATTTTCAAAGTCAGAAACTTCACCTCGTTTGAAAGCTTCCGTATCGCTCTTTCATGCCGAGTTATCCGGCAACCCCTTGTGATGTCCGTCAATCGCAATTGACGCCTCTGTGATTCTACAAAGTCGAGCATACCCGGCGCCCCACGCCGCATGAGGAACGCTCCCACGCCTTCCTCCGTTATCAAGGTAACTCTGAAATTCGGGCTGATACTTACCGAGGTCGTGTAATAAACCCGTTACTTTGAAAATCGGTTTGTAGGTTTCGTGGCATGCAAAGGATTCTGCAAGCTTTGCGGTTTGGTGTAGGTGTTTTGACAAACCATGTTTCTCGTTACGATGATTTTCTGAATGCGCATAATAATTCATAAATCACCTGCTGTCTGATCCTCACATCGTGAATGTTTGCCCAAATCATGCCATAGGGCGGCGAGGGCGGCCCATCCTGAGCAGCCAAAGGCGGCGGCAAAGCCGGATGCTAATTTAGATGTTGCCTCAAGATGCTCAGAGAGCGGATGGATTCTCCCGTCTTCGGTGATATGAGCAGCCGGCTTATCGTATTTGTCTTTGGCCATTGACGGAGGCTTCTGGAAATTATAGTGAACGAAATATGTAATAGACAAACATGGTAGCTGCAACCTTTAGGTTGCGTCATTATACGCAGGCTAAAGCCTGCGGCTACCGAAAATATATCAACTTATTTAAGTCGTTCACTATAGTTTTTGAAAACCGCCTACGGAGCGTTCTTTTTTTATTGAGACATTTTTCTGCTGTGATTGCTTGCTAGATTCTTCGCTGCCCCCCAATGTTTTTCCTGCTGGTATTCTCTAAGATTTTTTCCCGTGCATAGACGGTCCGAAGAAATTCTCCTGCATTATACAGCTATTCTTAGCAAAAGGTGCAGTGTGGTCCGCCTTAGGCGGACTGCCACACGCCGCACGTTGGAGCAAGCTCCAACGCTACATCTCCGACCACTTCGTTTTTTGATGACATTGGAAAAGAGGATAGCTCATATTAAGATGAGATGCAAGGGGTTTTGTGTAAATATGGTGTGTTTGTGGAAATTGGAATTGGTTTCTGAGATGTAGGGACAGGTTTTTAACCTGTCCGAGAGGAGAAATTTCTCTGTACCCTTTACTCGTCTCACAAAGTAAAATACGACCATGGGACATAAGAAGGTGCGGGTTGCCATAGCGCAGATAAATACGACGGTGGGCGATTTAGACGGAAATGCACAAAAGATTCTTGACTACGTGGAGAAGGCCAGGGCCGCCGGCGCAGATATAGTATCCTTCCCGGAGCTAGCGGTCTGCGGATACCCGCCTGAAGATTTACTGCTGAAGCACGCATTCATCCGAGACAATCTGGACGCCCTATCCACCCTGGTAAAAAAGATAGGGGACATTGTTGCAGTCATAGGCTTCGCTGATAAGGCGGGCAGGGAGGTCTATAACGCCGCCGCCGTGGTCTATGATAAAAAAATTCGGAAGGTCTACCACAAGATACTCCTGCCCAATTACGGCGTCTTTGACGAAAAGAGGTATTTTGCGCCGGGCAGGGAGACGCCTGTATTTGTGATGGACGGCATCGTCTTCGCCGTCAACATCTGCGAGGACATCTGGCACGACGAGGGCCCGACCAGGCCCCAGGCTAAGAAGGGTGCAAGGCTTATTGTAAACATCAACTCATCTCCTTATCACGCAGGCAAGATAAAATTGCGCCAGAGAATTGTGCGCAGGCAGGCGGTGGGCAATAAGGTCTTTGTGTCCTACACAAATCTGGTAGGGGGGCAGGACGAGCTGGTCTTTGACGGTCAGAGCATGATTCTGGACAACCGGGGCAGGCGGGTTGCCCTGGCAAAGGCGTTTGAAGAAGACCTCCTGGTTGAAGACCTGGATATACCCGCTCAAATACGCGCAAAGGCAAAGTTCTTTCGGGATGCGGTCGTTATACCTAAGGAGATACGATATGAGGAAAAACCGCCCCTCTCTAAGAGGGAGCCGTACTGCCTGAAACCCCTGGATGAGGTGTACCGGGCCTTAATCCTAGGATTGAAGGATTACATCTCTAAGAACGGTTTTGAGAGGGTTATTATCGGCCTGAGCGGCGGGATTGACTCCTCTCTGACGGCTACTATTGCAGTTGACGCCCTGGGCAGGGATGCCGTATGCGGCGTATTCATGCCGTCGGTCTACACCTCCAGGGAAAGCAAGGAGGATGTCCAGAAGCTGGCAGGCAATCTGGGCATCAGGTTGGAGACAATACCAATTCATGAGGAATTCAAGAACTATCTGCAGAATCTCAAGGCGTACTTTAAGGGCTATCCTGAGGACCGGACGGAGGAGAACATCCAGGCGCGGATACGCGGGAACATCCTGATGGCCCTGTCGAATAAGTTCGGACATCTGGTGCTTAACACGGGGAACAAGAGCGAGGTATCCTGCGGGTACTGCACAATATATGGCGATATGGTGGGCGGGTTTGGGGTGCTCAAGGACGTCACCAAGACCCTGGTTTATGAGCTTGCAAGATTCCGAAATTTAAGGGGGGAGGTAATTCCCAGGAAGATCATAGAGAAAGAGCCGTCGCCGGAGTTAAAGGCCGGACAGAAGGATTCCGACGACCTGCCGCCGTTTGAGGTCTTAGACCCGATACTGAAGGCGTATGTCGAGGAGAATAAAAGCTTTGAGGAGATTGTCGTAAAGGGTTATGACAAAGAGGTTGTGAAGAGGGTGATAACCCTGGTTGACAAGAACGAGTACAAGCGCCGCCAGGCCGCCCCCGGCATAAAGATAACGCCGAAGGCCTTCGGCAGAGACCGCAGGATGCCGATAGCCAACCGGTACAAGGACTAGCTTGCAGGTTTTATCATGTTCTGTTACATTAGATTTTGGCAGTACCATTGATGGAATAGCCATGTTGACCCTTGTAGTTGGTAGACAACGACCTTCCCGCCAAACAGCATGGCGGGTCTTCGATATGGCCGTTGATTCAACGAAATAAATTTCGTTGTCTACCAGATTCTTTGCTTCGCCCCGTACCGAAATGGTACGGGGTTCGCTCAGAATGACAATACTGTGTTAGGAGATTTTTCAGAACTCTCAACGCGTTGTGGAGAGGAGACTTATGATTTTACATAAGTTTTTACAAGTAACTATAACGATACTTTTTTTGGGTCTGTTCTTTATCCCTTCTGCACTGTCAGCACCGGCAGACGACGTCGTGCCGCTCATTAATGGAGATTATTTCACCGTCACCTGCAAGGCTATGCAGAGTGCAAACAAGAGTATCCTCTTCGCTATGTACGAGGCGCAGCTCAGCGTGAACCATCCGTTCGGCGGAGAGAGTCTGATGCTCAGGGAACTGATCAGCGCCAAGAACAGGGGAGCTGACGTACGCGTGATACTGGAGGGAGACCCCGAACGGAACAATAAGTATGCCTACGATTTCCTTAAGAATGCCGGAATAAACGTTTCCTATGATGCAGACAACATCACCACCCACAGCAGTTTTATGGTAATTGATGACGAGTATACCATTCTCGGCAGCCACAACTGGACCATTGGCGGCCAGAGGATGAATCACGAGGCATCGGTGTTTATAAGGTCGAAAGACGTGGCAAAGGCCATGAGAAAGGCCTTTGAGCAGATAGCGGTGAAGAAAGAGCCGGAGCAAGAGACAAAGAAATAATGTACAGGAAACTTCCTAGTCTGATGTTTAGAGGCAGCCTGTGCGCCCTGTTTGCTTTTCTAGTGTTTGTTGGGGCATTTCCCACCGGTGCTTTTGCGATGGGCGAAAAGTCCAAATTCGTTTTTGCCCAGCTTGAGTATAGCGGGGGCAACTGGAACCCAAGGCCGAGGGCGGGCAGGGTGTTAGTATGGGAACTGGTCAAGAGGACCAGCGTAGAGGCAAGTCTGAGCACCGTGAGCGTCAAGCCCCACGACCCGGCAATTTTTAACTATCCCTTTATATACATGGCTGGTGACCAGGAGTTTGAGCCGTTTAACGCCGCTGAGAGAGAGAACCTGAAGAGGTACCTGGAGTTCGGCGGGACGCTGCTGATAGACGACAATGCCGGCAAGCCTGGTTACGGGTTTGACAAGAGCCTGAGACAAGAGCTCGCCGCCCTGTTTCCCGGCAGAGAGCTTACCAAAATATCCGATGAACATACCGTATACAGGGCCTTCTATCTGGTAAACAGACAGGGCGGAAGAAGGATAGTAAACCCCTCCCTTGAGGGGCTAAACGTCGAGGGACGTACGGCGGTAATATATTCACAGAACGACCTCGGCGGTGCCTGGGCAAGGGACGGTCTTGGAAATTGGGAATATGAGGTCTTCCCCGGAGGAGAATCCCAGCGAGTCATGTCATTCCGGCTGGGGATCAACATCATATTATATGCACTCACCGGAGACTACAAACAAGACCAGGTTCACCTGCCGTTCATCCTGAGGAGGCAGATGTAGGGTGTTTGAATTTCTGAAAACCTTTCTTGTCGGTCCCGCTTCCACGGATGCGTGGTCGTTGACCTTTACCGGCGTTACGGAGCCGTGGCTAAGGGCTGTAATATTGATACTTGCCATGGCAGTAGTTGTCTTGTCGTGGATGAGCCTGCGCGGGATATCCTCCTTCCCCAGAAAATCCTTTATCATCTTCCTCAGATGCACGGCAACGGCGGCGCTGGTAATCATGATACTTGAACCCCAGCTGCAGGAACAGCAGACGGCTAGAATAAATAACAAAGTGGCGCTCGTTTTTGACAGCTCGAAGAGCATGGCCGTAAAGGCCGGGGGGAGTGAGAGGTTTGAAGGCGTTAGGGAATTTCTACGGGAAAACAAGACCTTTTTAGAACTCCTGGAGAGGGATTTCGACGTAGATTATCTGAGCTTTTCAGGTCCGGAGAAGCTAAAGGAGGTCAGGGGGGCTGAGGTAGAGACAGGTCCCAATCTGGAGGGTCAATCTACCGATATTGCCTCGCTCCTCAGGGGGCTTATAAAGCGCTACCGGGACAGTCATATAAGCGGCGTACTGCTGTTTTCTGACGGACGGGATACCGGTAATGTTCCTGCCGAGGAGAAGCTCGAGGAGATCGGAAAACTTGCAAAGGAACTGCCGGCACCAGTGTTTACCTTCGGTCCGCCTCCGGAAGAATATAAGGACATTGCCATCAAAGAGGTAACCGCAGACGGCTTTGCCTTCATCAGAAATCCCTGGAACATACAGGTTACCATACGCGTGAAAGGATATGACAACGTAACCCTGCCGGTAACCCTGAAGGAAGGGGGCAAGATAATACTCTCAAAGCCTCTGAAGGTGGAGCCCGGCAGAGAATATTACGTCGTCTCAATGAAGGCCATGCCGTATTTCACCGGTAACGTACTCTACACCGTCACCGTACCGCCCCTGGCCGATGAACTTGTTGCGGAAAACAATACCGCCAGCGTACTGCTGCACGTCATACGTGACAAAATAAGGGTGCTTCACTTGTGCGGCAGGCCGTCCTGGGACGAGCTGTTTCTCAGACGCATCCTCAAGAAGGACCCAAGCATAGACCTCATATCCTTCTTTATCCTGCGAAGCCCGACCGACCTGGTTGAGGCCCCAAGCCGTGAGTTGAGCCTTATCCCCTTCCCCGCAGAAGAACTCTTTACCCAGGTCTTAGACAGCTTTGACCTGGTCGTCTTTCAGAACTTCGATTACCAGCCTTACGACGCTTCTTATCTGCGTTTTTCATATTATATGGAAAACGTGCAGAAATTCGTCAAAGAGACGGGAGGAGCTTTCCTGATGGTGGGTGGCGACCTGGCCTTTTCACACGGGGGTTATGATCAAACGCCCATCGAGGACATTCTGCCCATAGAGATGGACGAAGTCAGTGACCACATAGACGCCGAGTATTTTAAACCCGTCCTCACCGCCCAGGGAATGACTCATCCGGTGACAACGCTTGAGTACGATGAGGCAAGGAATCAAAGGGTGTGGGAAGAACTGCCCCAACTCGACGGGTTCAACGT
>Ga0154374_137_pt6 | contig 10081 bp, 9 predicted proteins | sample RifGroA2_FD_105618 | JGI IMG/M metagenome (GOLD analysis project Ga0154374, IMG submission 105618) | Planctomycetes bacterium GWA2_50_13 | reverse complement strand
TGCATCGGAAGGGCCCCCAACACAAATGACCTGGGCCTTGCAGAGGCTGGCGTACACGTTGACGAACGGGGGTACGTAAAGGTGGACGAACACTGTCTCTCCAGCGTCCCTGACGTATATGCAGCAGGAGACATTACAGATAAAGGCCAGTTGGCCAATGTTGCATACCGGCAGGGGGTGGTAGCGGTGGAGAGCGCCCTCGGTTTGAACTCTATAATGGATTACCGAGTTCTGCCTTACTGTGTCTTTTCCCAGCCGGAGGTCGCTGCCGTTGGGCTTGGCGAGCGGGAGGCAAGGGAAAAGGGACTTGACGTAAGAACCAGTATCTTTGAGTTCAGACAATTGGGTAAGGCCTGGGTCTCGGCCGACACGGAAGGTTTTGTAAAATTGACAATAGAGGCGACTTCCGGCAAGATTCTGGGCGTCCACATACTGGGACCGTACGCCAGTTTTTTGATTGGCGAGGCCGCGCTGGTTGTGAAAGCAGGCATGCGTTTGGAAGACCTGGCCAGCAGTATGCCCGTTCATCCCACCTTTTCAGAGGCCCTAACGGAGGCGGCCAGGAAGTTTCTTGACAAGGGTAAGTAATATTGTTATGGAAATTATCGTATGAAGTCGTTTGAACCCTCCAGCGGCGTTTCCACAAGGCTACCACCCTGGCTGAAGAAAAGGGTGATGTGCGGTGGCTCAACACACCGGGTTTCACTGGCACTTGAGAAGTTCCGGCTAAAAACGGTCTGCCAGGAGGCGTTATGCCCCAATATAATCGAATGCTTTACAAGGGGTTCAGCCACCTTCATAATACTTGGAGAAAACTGTACACGGACATGTGGTTTCTGCGGTGTTAAGAAAGGTCTCCCGAGGGACGTCGAGGAGGACGAACCCGAGAGACTTGCCCAGGCCGTAAGGCTTATGGGACTGCGCCACGCAGTCGTTACCTCCGTTACCAGGGATGACCTGTCTGACAGTGGTTCAGGACACTTCAGCAGGGTAATCCTCGCCCTTAAAAGATGTAAGGGGTTGAAAATAGAAGTGCTGGTACCGGACTTCCGCGGCGTGTGGGGCGACGTTCAAAGGGTGCTGGATGCAGGACCTCACGTCTTCGCTCACAATGTAGAGACCGTGCCCAGACTTCATCCGAGTGTGAGGCCGGAGGCGCATTACGAAAGGAGCCTCCATGTACTTGATTTCGCAAATAATGCGTGTAAAAATATACGCATAAAATCCGGACTGATGCTGGGTCTGGGGGAAAAAAAAGGAGAGGTGCTTGAGGTCCTTAAAGACCTCCTTCGCGTAGGATGTGAGATGGTTACAATCGGACAGTATCTAAGACCTTCGAAGAACCAACTACCCGTGCAGAGATTTCTGGAGCCGGAAGAGTTCAAAGAGTATGAGGAAACGGCCAGGGCATTGGGTTTTCCAGAGGTGTTTTCAGGACCGTTTGTGCGAAGTTCATATTGTATCGTATAAAAGCTGGATAGGAGGGGATTGACTGAGATGAAGATAGAAGTTGAACTGCCCGACTTTGAAGGATACTCCACAGAAGAAGCTACTATATCTAGCTGGTATGTAGACGAAGACGATGAAGTGGAAAAGGACGAAGACCTTGTAGAACTCCAGGTGGACGAGAATACCTGTCGTGTACCTGCGCCGGCTACGGGAAGGCTGCTGGAGATAATCGCCAAGGAAGGAGACGTGGTCAGGATTGGCGACGTATTAGCAATACTTGACACCAAGGTGGAAGACTAGCCGGAAGATCAGAGCCGCAAGAACCCTGCCTTTCGGCCTCTTCCTTCTTTTCTTGCACCTTAATTTGAAGAGATTTCTGAAAAATCTAATTTAACTATCATCTTAAGTTGTAGTGGTCGAGCTTGCTCGACTTGAGGTCGGGGTTCAAAATTTTGAACCCCTACACTACTAATGTCCTTTGACAAAGTTTTGTCCCAATCCCACGTAGTGCGCTATTTTCAGGGCACGATATCCAAGGGGCGGTTGGCGCACGCCTACGTGTTCTGCGGTCCGGATGGTGTCGGCAAGGCACTGTTTGCCAGAGAGCTGGCCAAGGCGCTTCTCTGCGAAAAGGTTGACGAGAGCGATGGAAACAGCACGGGCAATAAAGATGCCTGCGATGTTTGCAAATCGTGCAGAACTGCGGACAAAGGCGAAAACCCGAACCTGTCATGGATAACTCCCGCATACAAGGTAATACCAATCAGCTCGATACAAGAATTGGACAGGCTGGCCGCCCTCAAACCCGTTGAATCAAGGCGCAGGGTCTTTGTAATCGAAGAGGCGGAAAAGATGAGCGTGGAAGCGGCTAACTGCCTGCTCAAGACCCTGGAAGAGCCCCCGCCCGGCGTAGTTATTCTACTCACGACGACCTCTCTCCTTCGACTGCCGAGGACTATCGTATCCCGCTGCCAGGTCTTGAGATTCCATCCCCTCGAGCCGGACGTGCTCAAACGTCTAATTACAAAGAACTTTGACGTTGCAAATGATGTTGACGGACTTGAGTGGCTTACCAGGGCCTCCTGCGGCAGCATGGGCCGCGCCGCAACCCTAATCAACGAAGAGGCCGTCAGCAGGAGAAGGAAACTCTTCGACAGACTGTCCTCACTGCACCCGGAAGACAATTTTCTAATCTCCCAGGAGGTACTGGATTGGTGCCCCCACGACAAGGACGAGGGCCTTGAGGTGAGGCGCTCACAGCTCAGGGTCTGGATGTGTCTCATGCTGGAATACTACAGGGACGCACTTCTATGCAAGGTTGGGGCAGGAGATATTGGACTCTTTAACAGCGATGCGCAAGACAATATCTCGACAAAGGCCAGACGCCTGTCGGTGGGTACAATAATGAACATAATGGACGAGATCGAATACTCCCTGGAAGGGCTCCAGCGCAACGCCAACATAAACCTGCTGGTAGAGAACATGTTCACCCGCATCGCCCGACTGGAGGCGATAACGTAGGGGCAGACCTTTAGGTCTGTCCGCAGGTGGACAGGTTTAAAAACCTGTCCCTACATTCTCTCCCCTGCCCCCTCCCCTCAAGGGAGGGGAAAAATTTAGAGGGAACAATAACTTCTTCAGGGGTCTCAGCTATTCGGCACAAGCACTTCTTTCCCTCAATAACACAGCCAAATCCGGTTTGTCTGTTATTATGCCACTAATTCTCTCGTCATTAAGCAATTCCAGGAGCAGCCTTTCGTCGTTAACTGTCCAGACAAAGACGGGCTTATTGTTTATCTTGGCTTTTTCAAAGAACCCTGACCCAAGCAGCCTCCAATGCAATATTAGATAGTCTGCCTCTATTCCCATGCTTCTTTTAATACGCAGTGGTTTAAAGACTCTTTGCATAACATCTCTAGAAACATCCTCCGCCAGGATCAAACCGACCTTCAGCTTAGGGTAGTTGTCTCTGATTATCTTCAGAGAATGGGCGTTAAATGATGCGATTATAAGGTCGTCGTCTTTAAAATGCTTAAGCAGTACTTCTAAAACATCTTTTTCATAACCTTCTTCTTTGAGTTCCACAAGAAGTTTTATTTCCCCGCTGGTATTTTCCAAAACCTCTTCAACCGTGGGTATACTAAACCCGTGACGTCCTGCAAGCTCCTCGGCAGCTTCATACGTCAACTCTTTTACCATCTCGCCCTGGATGTGCTCATCATGATACGCAATGAAAACATTATTCTTCGTTCTTCTGACGTCAAACTCAATCATGTCCGCCCCTGAGTCAATGGCCTTTTTGAACGCATCGAGGGTATTTTCTCTTGCGCAAGCAGAGGCGCCGCGGTGGGCAATTATAAGCCTTTTTGTCAATTTGCCTTCCAGTGTAGGGTACGTCTCGACGCACCCTATTATTCTATGCCCCATGAATGGGGCAACTACAAGTTAAGATTGTAGTCGCTCGATTTATTGAGCAAGGGTGCGTTGCAACGCGCCCCTACAGGGTATTTGAATACCGCCAACCTACACTGTCTCTACTACGCCGATGCACCTTGAGCAGAGGGTGTGGTATTTGGAATCCTTCCCTACGCTCGGAAAGTAGTTCCAGCACCTCTCGCACTTCTGGTTCTTAGACCTCTCCGACCATGCGGTAACCTTTGAAACGGGGAACTGGGCGGTCTCCGTCTCGCCAACACGTTCTTGCGGACGTACAGCAGGTGGAATCTTATCCATAATCTTATCCAACGGTACTGTATCGTCCCAGGGTGGAATCTGAGAGAAGGCCCCTTCGCGTTCAAGAAGCTCCTTTGGAGGTAATGTGTTAAACAAGCTGACCTCGGAGACAATGAACAGGGTAGGCAGAAAATCCTCGTATCTCTTCAGGAGCTTGTGGGTCTCGTCATCCGTCGTGTACAGGCTGACGGATGCCTCAAGCGAACTCCCGACAATCTTCCTTGCACGATTTAATTCAATCGAGCGGTAGACCTCCTCCCTTATCCTCATAAGTGATTCCCAGCGCGCATCTAACTCTTTATCAATCCACTCTTCTCTGACCTCCGGCCACTTGGCCAGATGGACGCTGGAGAGCGGCTCATCCTTGTGTTCTATAAAAGGCCACACCTCCTCTGAAGTGTGGACCAAGAGCGGGGCTGAGATTTTTACCAGCGTATGCAGTATGTGATGGAGGACAGTCTGCGCCGCACGGCGTTCCTTGGACTTCTTGCCTGCGGTGTAGAGTCTGTCTTTTAAAATATCAAAATAAAAGGCGCTCATATCAACGGCGCAGAAGTTGTGTATCGAGTGGTGCACCTTGTGGAACTCCAGGTTTTCAAAGGCGCGTGTCACGGACTGCAGAAGCTCTTGCGTCCGGCTGAGCGCCCAGCGATCTATCTCCGGCAGCTCATCGTAATCCACACCGTCGGCGCCGGGGTCAAAGCCGTGGAGATTGCCGAGCAGATAGCGGAAGGTGTTCCTGATCCGCCTGTACACGTCAGACATGCGGCCCATCAGCACAACGGACGTATTTATGTCCTGCCTGTAGTCCTGAGAAGAGGTCCAAAGCCTTATAATATCGGCCCCAAAGCGACCCAGGGCGTCTTCAACTGAGATGAAGTTGCCCAGCGACTTTGACATCTTCTCGCCCTTTTCGTCCACCACGAAGCCGTGCGTCAACACCATCTTGAACGGTGCACAGCCCCAGGCGCCGACCGAGGGGAGCAGTGAAAGCTGAAACCAGCCTCGGTGCTGGTCGGTACCTTCAAGATAAACATCTGCCGGAAAAGAGAGCTCCCTATTACCATGCAGTACGGCGTGGTGGCTTGAGCCAGACTCGAACCAGACGTCAAAGATGTCCATCTCCTTACGAAGGTTTTCCCTTCCGCATTTCTTACAGCTCGCACCATGGGGTAGAAATTCCTTTGTGTCCAGTGTGAACCAACTGTCAGAGCCTTTCTCTCTGAAGATGTCTCTGACATGGTAGACCGTCTCAGGCGTCAGCAGAGTCTCTCCGCAGTCCTCGCAGTGAAAGGCAGGTATGGGGACACCCCACGACCTCTGGCGCGAGATACACCAGTCGGGCCTCAGATGAATCATGCCGCTCATCCTGTCCATGCCCCAGGCAGGCACCCACTGTGTGTTTTTTACGGCATCCAATGCGCGGCCTCTCAGGTCGTCATGGTCCAGGCTTATGAACCACTGCTTCGTTGCGCGGAATATTACCGGGTGCTTGCACCTCCAGCAGTGCGGGTACGAGTGTTGGAGAGAGGCCCTATTGACAAGTGCACCCACTACCCCTAGTTTCTCAACTAGCCTGGGATTTGCCTCATACACGCCCTGTCCCTCTATGAAATCCCCCGCCTCGCCAGTGAATCTTCCCCTGGAATCTACCGGGCTGAAAATGGGCAAGCCGTACTTCAGACCCGTTAGATAGTCCTCCTGTCCATGACCCGGTGCGGTGTGAACACAGCCCGTCCCCTCCTTGAGACTTACATACTCTGCAGTGACTATTGAGCCTTGGGCGTCCCTCAGCGGGTGATTATATCTCCTGCCCTCGAGTTCTTTTCCCAACACTGTGCTGAAGATTTGGAATTCTGTTACACCCAGCCTCTCCATAACCGATTCCACAAGGCTTTGGGCCATGATACTGACCACCTCTTTCTTGCTCAGCGGGTTGGTGTATCTAGCGGCGGCGTAGTGCGAATCGGGGTGTACGGCAACGGCCAGATTTGCAGGTATGGTCCAGGGGGTTGTGGTCCATATCAGGATATACACATCCTCTTTTTGACTTACATCCTTAAAGAGGTCGGCAACGTCGTCCGACAGTTTAAAGTTGACAAAGATTGAAGGGCTGGTCTTATCGGCGTACTCCAGTTCCGCCTCGGCGAGTGCGGTCTCGCAGTGCATGCACCAGTGGATAGGCTTAAGACTGCGGTAGACGTATCCGCCCTCTACCAACTTCCCAAATGTGTCTATAATAGCGGCCTCGTACTGGGGGTTTATTGTCAGGTACGGGTTATCCCAGTCTCCGGACACCCCGAGGGCCTTGAACTGTTCCCTCTGGAGGTTGACATAGAGTTCGGCGTAATGCCTGCACAGTTTGCGTACCATCGGTTTACCGGCATGGCCTTCAGGCGCCTCGGCTTTCTCCTCCGGAATAAGCAAAGCGGAGAGCATATTCCTGGTCTGGGGACGCAGTTTGCCGGTCTTCTTTGACTCATTTCTTGCCTCTTCGAGCAGTTCATCCAGTTGCTGTGGGTCTCTACCCCCCTTAAGCGACTGCATTACCCTGTGTTCTATGGGCAGTCCGTGGCAGTCCCAGCCAGGGACAAAGGGAGAGTCGTAACCGCGCATTGTCTTATATCTTACAATTAAGTCCTTTAAAATCTTGTTCAGTCCTGTACCTATGTGGAGGTCGCCTGTGGGGTAGGGGGGGCCGTCGTGGACTATGTATTTCTTCTTACCCCTTCCGGCCTTTCGTATCTGGGCGTAGAGGTTTTCAGCCTCCCATTTCTTCCGTATCTCAGGTTCCCTGCGCACCAGGTCGGCCTTCATGGGAAATTTCGTAACGGGCAGGTTTAGTGTGGCTTTATAATCAGTTGTCATATTTAAGATACACTATTTATTCTGGTAAAGAATCTCTAGATTTTTTGTAGAGGTCATGCCCTGAATAAAGACCTTCTTGTCCCGTGAAAGTTCGCCGGAAACGATATGAATACACGACTTCTGAAGACCGAGACGGTCGGCAAGAAGCTTAATAACCGCCTCATTTGCCCTGCCCTTCTCAGGCGGCGCCTTTACCTGTATCTTCAGTCTGCCGCCCCACTCGCCCACTATGCCATCTTTCTTTGCACCCGGCTGCACTTTTATGGGAATTACGACTCCCTCGGAAGCCTTTTTGAGTTCTATCATTGGCAATTCTATCAGGACATTTAAACATCACACAAACAAATGCCGCGGGGCTTAAGCCCTGCGGCACACCCAAGAGTTACTCCCTGTAGTGGTCGAGCCTTCGGCCTCGGTGGCCTCAGCCCGAAGCTTGCCCGACTATTCGTGGGGGCGACTCTTGCGGTCGCCCAAACAGGGCAGGCGCAAGACCTGCCCCTACTCTGCCGCCACAAAGACTGTCTTTGTAGGGACAGACCTTTAGGTCTGTCCGCTTTTCGGACAGGTTTAAAAACCTGTCCCTACGCCAATTTTTGCTATATACCCTTGAACACTGCGGAACCAATCCTCAAGAGATTAGACCCCTCCTCTACGGCTATCTCAAAATCCTGGGTCATGCCCATGGAGAGGTAATCCATTTTTATATTCTCTATGCGGCTTTTCTCTACATCTTCCGAGAGCTGCTTCAGGCCGCGGAAGATGCCCCTGCAGAGTTTCGTATCAACGTTGTCTATGTCCATAAGCGGGGTCATGGTCATCAGACCCAGCACCTGAAGGCCCTGCATGGAACTGCTTTTTTTCAGGAAAGGGATGGTTTCTTCCGGCTTAAGACCGTATTTCTGCGGCTCACCGCTGACGTTGACCTCCACAAGGACCTTCATCCTCTCGCCTACATCCAGAGAGGTCTCACTAATCTCCTCCGCCAGCGCAACGCCGTCTACCGCGTGCATCAGTTCAAAGAGTTTAAGGGCCTTCTTCACCTTGTTCCGCTGCAGGTGGCCGAACATGTGCCACCTGATGGGGAGGTCTGACAGGAGTTCCTGCTTCTGCTGTGTATCCTGGACGCGGTTCTCGCCTACGTCACTGATGCCAAGCTGATATAGAAGCCTTATAACGCCTGCGTCCACGTATTTGGTGGACAGCACCAGTTTTATGGACTCCGGGCTGCGGCCGGAACGTAAGCAGGCGGCATCTATCCTGGACTGAATCTCGTCCAGATTCCTCCTTAAAATCTCTTTTGTCTGTTCTTCCACCTTAACAGTGAGAAGTGGGTTCATCTTTGTTTACGTCCTTAAACCCGGACAAAATCACTCCGTATAAACAACGTACGAATCCGGCCTGCGTGCTGCACTTCAGTATTTTAGCAAGTAATTCTATGTATGACATGATGGCACCAATATGAATGTATGTCCTCCTGTAGGCGACGTAAATACTACGCGGAGTGAAGATGTAAAAGAAGTAAAAAGGGGTATTATACTGAAACGTACGTATACAAGAAATACTTTTATTGAACGCCAGACGGATGCCGCGGGGATAAAACCTGCGTATCCATCCGTCTGTGTGAGGTGCGTCTAGACGCTATATATCACTTATGGCAATAATCTCCTAGCCGGGTAGGTCACGGTCACACCACGACCTCATAATTTGCGGCTGGCGATAAATTCTTTCAGGATTCCGCTGAGATTGGGGCGGCCGAGTTCCTCAAGCTCATAGTTCACGCGCACGATGGGCTTGTTGCACTCGATTATGCGGGACAGGTCAATAGGCGTGGCGGAAATGACGACGTCGCATTCAACACAGTCTATTACCTGACGCAGTTCTTCCAGCTGTTTCTGTCCGTAGCCCATGGCCGGCAGAATCTTGCCCAGGTGCGGATACTGCTTGAAGACCTTCTTCAACGACCCTTCCAGGCACGGCCTTGGGTCTACTATGCGGGAATGATACCTCTTTGCGGCGAACGTACCGGCGCCGTAGGCCATCCCTCCGTGCGTAAGTGTGGGGCCGTCCTCCACCACAAGCACCTTCTTCCCTTCAACACATTCGGGGCAGTCTATGGTTATGGCAAGGTCTGCGTGGATAACCGTGGCACCTAGGTTGCGGTCACGGATATTTTTCTCGACCTGTTTCACCCCACTCTTTCTGGCCGTCTTTATTTTGCTTATTATAACCACGTCAGCCTTTCTTAGATTTACCTCACCTGGGTAGTATGAGATTTCGTGCCCGGGCCTGTGCGGGTCTACCAGTGTAATATACAAATCTGGACGAAAGAACGGGAAGTCGTTGTTGCCGCCGTCCCAGATAATCACGTCCGCATCCCGTTCCGCCTGCCGCAGTATCTTCTCGTAGTCCACACCCGCATAGACTACAAATCCACGGGCTATCAGCGGCTCGTACTCCTCCCGTTCTTCTATGGTACAGTTGTGGCGGTTCAGATCATCATAGGTGACAAAACGCTGACAAATCTGCTTTTCAAGGTCACCGTAGGGCATGGGATGCCGCACTACGGCAGTCCGCACGCCGATTCCCTTAAGTATACCGGCAATCCTCCTCGTAGCGGCGCTCTTGCCGCAGCCCGTCCTCGCGGCGGTCACGGCTATTACGGGCCTCTTGGACGAAATCATCGTCTCTGAAGGGCCAAGGAGCACAAAGTCTGCACCTGCAGCATTCACCAGCGCAGATTTCCCCATAACCTCAGAGTAGGACAGGTCACTGTATGCAAGCACAACCTTATTCACTTTATGTTTACGTATAAGTTCTGCCAGCCTTTCCTCCGGGAAGATGGGAATTCCTTCGGGGTAGTATCTGCCGGCAAGCAAGGGTGGGTATGTCCTGCGGCTGATGCCCGGTATCTGGGCGGCGGTAAATGCAACCACCCGCGAGTTCGGGTCTTTGCGGAAGCAGAGGTTAAAGTTATGGAAATCCCTCCCCGCCGCACCCATTATTATGACGCGGTCTTTCTTCATATATTGAG
>Ga0154374_101_pt1 | contig 10121 bp, 9 predicted proteins | sample RifGroA2_FD_105618 | JGI IMG/M metagenome (GOLD analysis project Ga0154374, IMG submission 105618) | Planctomycetes bacterium GWA2_50_13 | reverse complement strand
GTGATGGGGGGTACATAATTACTGGTGGTACAAGGTCTTTTGGTGCTGGAGAGGATGATCTTTGGGTCTTGAAGCTAAGGCCCGATGGCTCTATAGACGACGCTTGTGATTTTATAAGGGCTACCGGTATCTCTGAGAAAAACAGCAATACCCCAGTCAGAACGACTAATGCAGATGTCAGCAATAGTGGCGTGAATCCACAAGACTCCTCAGCAGCGGTTCAGGATATAAACGCCTCGGTGAACTTCTTGTGTGCATCCACAGCAGTTGAGTAAATCCGGGCGAAAGTTCGGGAAGTTATGACTCCTTTTTATAACAGACCTTCGGACAATCCGGTACGTAGTACTTAACTCCCTCCCTGCTTGGTGGAAGAGGCCCACCCCGGTGGAGATTCTTTTTCAGCGTGGCTGGCCTACTTGGGCTAAAAGAGACTATGTCTTTATGTGGGCTATAGGCGTTCCTGTTGAGCGGACCCTATCTTCCTTATCTCTATACAGAGAACCAATAAGAAGAATACCTGTGGCGGGAGAACGAACTGGGTGAAGGTCCGGTAGCTTTCGATCTAGTTCATCTACGTTAGCATCAATCTCACAGAGAAGATCGCCCCTGCCAACGTAGTTGCCGGTACTGAAATACCATTTGTGAATCTTACCTGCTACGGAGGGGTAGACTGGAACTAATCTTTCTTCTTTCTTTTCTGGTGGTTCTTCTAGACTGGCTACGAGTGATTTTACGAGGTCTTTCATGTCGTCTAATTTTTGGATGATTGCTGCTTCATAGTCTTGTTCTTCGTATGGCATTGTGTTTCCTCCTGACACCGCGATATCGGCACTTTTCCAAATTCAAGTATGCAAGGGTGATGAAATTTCTACAAAATATAAGATTTTGGAGTCCACTGGCTGTGCTAATGTTAAATTCTCCAAGTGACGTCTGCATCAGGTGGACTGGATTCCATAAAGAGTGGTTTTTTAGGATTCTGAGAGCGCTGAAAAAGTAGTTTAATCATTAATTCAATGGGTAGCCGCAGGCTTTAGCCTGCGTTATGCGCACCCATAAAGGGTGCGGCTACATTTACACCTTCGATTTTGCTACTTTTTCAGAGGTCTCATTCTCGGAGTCTCTGGACTTTCTATTTCCTATACTTAAAATTTACCACATCACTCAAGATAGTAAATGGCTGGATTCAACAGGTTACTACTGAATTAAACTGGTAAATCTGGTAAATACGGTCTGGGCTGTACTAAACCCCAGAAAGAGGTCTAATTTGGCATTGCATTCCTCAGTCTCTGTTGCTAAAATGTTTTTTGCGAATCCTTATACGTATTGGTATAAGGGCTTTTGTGTGCGCTATCTAAGCTGACCTTTTTGTAGAACTTATGGCGCATATTTATTGTGAATGTCCCCAGCCATACTGAGACATCCATTCATAAGACAGGAAAAGTAAATCTTCTATAATAGTTGCGGAGTGGATAGAGATGGAACAGGTATTTACCACTGAAAGCACCCTGTTAACCCTGGAACTTAGGATACTGTATGCAGTTATAGGACTTTACGTACTGAGCTGCCTCTTGCATATATCCCAGGCGGGGGTTAGTGTCTTTTTCAGGAATTTCTTTTTCGGCAAGATGGCGACAAATCTCTTGTACCTGGCCGTCATCGGGCATACCCTTTTAATAATTATACGCTGGATTGAACAGGGTCAGCCGCCCGTTCAGAATAAATACGAGTGTCTGTCCTGGTTTGCCTGGTGTAATACCTTCACCTATCTGTACATAAGGCGCAGGTGGTCTGAGCTCTCCATGCCGGGCATATTCGTGACAATGCTCTCAATCGCCGCATTGTTTCTGGCCATAAATAAATACGACCCTACGGTAACTCCCATTGCGCCCGCCCTTCAGAGCCCGTGGTACTTCTGGCACGTGCTTATCGCATTCGGCGCCTATGCCGTATTCGTAGTGGGCTGCTCCGTGGAGCTCTCGTATGTGATAATTAAGGGGCTGGGTTATGCTAAGAAATCGTGGGAGGATTTTGGATTACCGTCGTTGGACGTACAGACGTTTCACGGAATTACCTACAAGCTGGTTCTTTTGGGTTTTCCGCTGCTTACCTTCGGTATAATCTCAGGGGCGGCCTGGGCCGATGATGCCTGGGGCAGGTACTGGTCTTGGGACCCGTTTGAGATATTGTCGCTCATCACCTGGACGGCATTTGGTATGTATCTGCACGCCATGTCCATACCAAAATGGCGCGAGACATGGGGTTCCACCCTCTGCCTCTTGGGATTTGCCTCAATGCTCATTACCTTCATGGGCTCAGGGTTCCTGACCAAGCTTTTTGGGCTCTACAGCATGCATGCCTATTAGGGCCTGCCTGGCCGCGGTTTTCCCGTGTCCCCATGTAACGGGTGCTGACATATCATGGTATCAAACATACTCGACTATTTGTACGGTATCATAACGTCAACAAAGACCACCATAGCTCTCTTTGGGGTCTTGATGTTGTTTTTTCTGGTAGGCAACGTGCTTCCGTACGGCGGCAGTTATGAGCAGATAAAGGCCACTGGATTTGCGCGCACGATTATAGAGGGCCTCGACCTGCTCAATGTATATTCAGGTCCCTGGTTTCTGACCACGGTTGGACTCTTTTCCCTCAATCTCACCCTTTGCACCTACAAGCGTATGAAGTGGATGGTTAGGATAAGGCGGCCTGCCGAGCTAACGGCCACCGCATTATCCTGCCATAAAGACGCTTTGGATATGGAACTGCCGTACTCACCCGAGGAGACCGCAAACAGGGTTGAGGCATTTCTCCACGGCAGGCTGTTTTTAAAGAAACCCTCCAGCACGCGCGGCGAGGGCATCTACTCTGGAGGCGTTTATGAACAGGGATTCATACACCACATGTGGCTCTCCCTCGCATATCATGTGTCGGTAATCCTGGTCGTCATAGGGGCCGTCATTACGTTTCTTTACTCTTTCGAGAAAGAGATAACCATCTTCCCGGATAAACCTGTGGAGGTAGCCGCCGTCTCTGCCGACACCAGATGGAATAGGTGGTATGGGAAGGGAGAAGATTTTATCGTCTCTGAGGATGAGAAGTTCCAGGTAGGTCTGAAAGAATTCATGATAAAATACGCCCAGAAGCCGTCCATAAAAGGCTTTCCCAGGAAAGGTCTCATCCCGAGGTTCAAGGATACCTGGGGGAGGGGAGGGCTTACCGTTGTTGCTGAGGAAGACAAATATTACCCCATAGAATATGCAAGTAAATTGATTATATATGAGAATGGGGCGCCTGCACAAGAACTGTGGATCAAAGTGAACACACCCCTGCGCTATCGCGGGTTAACCTTTTACCAGAGTGCCTATGAGTACAAGTTTGACCTGTACGCCGATGATAAAAAGATTGAGGAGGAAGAGGGGGGTAAATACACCCTGCCGGGGATAGATGGTAAGTTTGAATCGGGAGGCGTAACTACCGGCAAATTATACCTTAAGGACGGCAGTGAATATGTGATTGAACCGTTTGTTAAACTTACGTATACTCCTCCGGAACCGGAGCAAGAGGCCGACAAGCCGAGCGGCAGTCAGGGGATGCCTGAGGTCTTTAAGCTGATTGGAAGCAAGGCCGGGGACATTAAAGGTTCAAAGGTCAGGATCGAAAACGTCCGTGCCGGGACCATTCTCAGCTATCGCCACGACCCCGGCGTTCCGCTGCTGTGGATAGCGGCGCCTGTATTGTTTTTTGCGATGCTGTTTCGTGCGTGGGGCAGGTGGTGCCGGGCCAGCTACGTTGTGGAAAAGAGGCCCAGAGGCAGCCGCCTCCTGGCGCACCTCCAGATGTTCGGCGTCTGGGGTGGTGAACGCAATATGATGGAAAGGTTGAAGGACTCTTTGGTGTCGAATGTGTAGGGGCGTATTGCAATACGCCCCTACAAGTGGACAACATTCCCGTGCGGGAAATGGGAAGGGTAATCGCACAGTTTGTGTGTTGCCCGCTGTAATGCATTTTGTTACAATTAATTAGACGCTGAGGGAAAATAAATGAAAGAAGGGATTCATCCTGAATACGTAGAGGCGACTGTAATCTGCGGCTGTGGGGAGACGTTTCAGACCCGCTCAACAAAACCGAAGATAGCGGTGGAAATCTGCTCAAAGTGCCATCCGTTCTACACGGGCAAGCAGAAGCTGATTGACACCACAGGTAAGGTAGAGAGGTTCCAGCGCAGATATAGAGGGAAGAAGAGTACCGAGACGGTTGCACAGTAAACAGGGGCCAGATACACTTACCATTCTGAGGGAGTGAAATCCGCTTATGCCGGGAAGAATGTAGCGTTGGAGCTTGCTCCAACGTCGAACGTGGCAGCAAGCTGCCACGCTACATGCCCAGAATGGCGGGGGGGCACTGGATATTTTACAGAATTAATGTGCAGCGTGCGGGTTTGTCTCGCACGCTGCGATAAAGACCAAACACATGAATGAAGCATTACTGCGAAAATTAAAAACCATGTACGATAGGTACACGGAGCTGGAGAACCTGGTTGCAGACCCGGCCGTCGTGTCGAATCCGTACCAATACGGCACCTACATGAAGGAGCGGGGCAACCTTTCCAGACTGGTTGGTAAGTACCTCCAGTGGCAGAAGACCCTCCACCGTAAAGAAGAGGCCGGGAAGGTCATTTCTGAAAATGGAGGCGACAAGGAACTGCAGCTGCTGGCCAAAGACGAGCTTGCGGCGGCTGAGAAGGAGGAGGAAAGGCTGGTTGAAGAGATACAGGAGCTTCTTCTTTCTAAGGCCGGCGACGCCCACAGAGGCGTGATAATGGAGATTCGCGCCGGTACGGGCGGTGACGAGGCCGCGCTCTTTGCCGCAGACCTTTACAGGATGTACACAAGGTATGCAAACATTAAAGGATGGGGAATAGAGGTGTTTGACAGCAGTTCTACCGATTTGGGCGGCTTCAAGGAGATAATCTTTTCAGTTACGGGTGCGGAGGTGTACAAGAGACTGCGTCACGAGAGCGGTACCCATCGGGTGCAGAGGGTGCCTGCCACAGAGACCCAGGGGAGGGTTCACACCTCGGCGGCAACCGTCGCCGTGCTGCCTGAGATAGAGGAAGTGGAGATAAACATAGACCCAAAGGACCTGAGGATTGAAACAATGAGGGCGTCCGGTCCGGGCGGGCAGAAGGTGAACAAGACGAGTTCTGCCGTCAGGATGACCCATATCCCCACGGGTATAACCGTCAAGTGTCAGGACGAGAAATCCCAGCACAAGAACAGGGCAAAGGCAATACGCATCCTGAGGAGCCGCCTCCACGAACACGTAGAGGAGCAGGAAAGGTCGAAGAGGGAAAAGGCCCGCCGAGTCCAGATAGGCACCGGGGACAGGAGCGAAAAGATAAGGACATATAACTATCCGCAAAACAGGGTTACGGACCATCGAATAAATTTCACCCTCTACGACCTTGAAAACGTGATGCTCGGGCATATAGATGAACTGATAGGACAGCTCCTGGCGTTTGAAAAGGAAGAACAACTGAAGCAGTTGGCGGCAACCGTATAAGCGCCTGGCGGAAAAATCCTTACGCAGAGACAAGCCTTTAGGCCCGTCCGTAACGGGCAGACCTGAAGGTCTGTTCCTGCGGCACCCGGCAAAGGTCTCGTAAGAACAATGAGATGTAAAACGTCCGATACGGTGATCGGACGCTACAATTTTCCTACATCTTTGGTAGACAACGACCTTTAGGTCGTTGAAGTCTTCTTTAACTATCGTAGTGCATCACCCGCTGCCTATTCCTGGAAAAAAGACTAAAAAGCCTCCCATAAGCCTACAAAAGGCACTGACGGATGCCACGGTGATTCTGCGTGACGCAGGTGTGGATTCGCCAAACCTGGATGCCGAGGTGCTTTTAGGAAAGGTATTGGGCATTTCCCGCTCCCAGCTCTACGCAAGACTGCAAGAGCCTGTAGAATCCGGGAATCTAAGACGTTTCAGTAAACTCGTCAATAAGAGGGCACACCGTATACCCCTGCAGTACCTCACTGGCCATGTCGAATTCATGTCTCTGGATTTTTTGATGAAAAAGGGTATATTTATCCCCAGGCCGGAGACGGAATTGATAGTAGAGGCCGTGTTAAAGAGAGTCGGCGTCTCTGATGCCTCCAGCGCACACAGTAAGCTGAAGATACTGGATGTCTGCACCGGCTGTGGAAATATAGCGGTGTCAATTGCCGTGGGCCTCAAGGACGCTGGAGAAGTAATAGTCTATGCGTCCGACGTATCTTCCAAGGCCCTGAGGCTGGCGCGGCTTAACGCCGAGAGACATAATGTTGGGACAAAGGTTTCCTTTCATAAGGGTTCGGTCTATCAGGCCTTCCGTAGACTTGGGCTTGAGGGGGAGATTGATTTCATCGTATCCAATCCACCCTACGTGCCGCAAGATGAGTGGAAAGGTCTTCAGCCGGAGGTGAGGGATTACGAAGACCCAAGGGCGTTGGTGGCGGGTAGCGACGGGTTGGACTGCTACCGGGAAATAGTTGCAGGCGCCCACAAATGGCTGAGGCCGAAGGGCTGGCTCATTATGGAACTGGGAGAAGGTCAGGCAGACAAGGTTAAAGAACTTATAGATGAAGACGGTCATTTCGGAGACACGGAGACCGTTAAGGACCTGCAAGGTATAGGGCGTACAATAATTGCTAGATCTAGTTGACGAAAAGTTTGTAATTGAAGGCGGTTGCCGTCTCACCGGCAGCATTACCGTAAATGGGGCGAAGAATGCGGCCCTTCCCGTCATGGCTGCCTGCATATTAACGAAGGGTGCCTCCCGCATAAGGTCCATCCCCAAGCTGACGGATGTGGAGATTATGGGACGCATACTGGAGTGTCTGGGCCTCAGCGTGAAGCACTTGGAAGACGGCTCATTGGAGATGGGCACGGTAGATACAACCAAGGTAACCGCCCCGTATGAACTGGTAAACGAGATGCGAGGCTCGATATGTGTTCTTGGCCCGCTTCTCGCCCGGCGCAATGCGGCAATGGTCGCGCTGCCCGGGGGATGCGTGATTGGACAGCGTCCCATAGACCTCCACCTGAAAGGGCTTAGGGCCATGGGCGCTGAGATAGATTTAAAGGACGGTTACGTGGTGGCATATGCAACGCGGCTTAGGGGGACGGAGATATACCTGGGCGGCGCTCACGGCTCTACGGTGCTGGGCACGTGCAATGTCCTGATGGCGGCAACACTTGCAGAAGGCACCACGGTAATAGAGGCCGCCGCACGTGAACCTGAGGTGCAGAACCTGGCAGAGTTCCTGGTGAAGGCCGGCGCTAAAATCAGCGGTGTGGGCACTAACCGCATAGTTATAGAAGGCGTAAAGGAATTAAAACCAGTAGACTGCCAGATAATACCCGACAGGATAGAGGCCGGTACACTTATGGTTGCAGGTGCCGTTACGAACGGAGACGTGACCGTTGAGAATATCAGGCCCGACCATTTAAGCGCCGTAGTGGATAAACTGAGAGAGGTAGGCGTAAATGTTACCTTGGGGCGTGACAGCTGTAGGGTGAGGGGAGGACGTATGACGGCCTCGGTTATCACTACACTGGCCTACCCCGGCATTCCTACAGACCTGCAGCCCCAGTTAATGTCCCTTCTGAGTATTGCGGAGGGGACCAGCGTTATTACCGAGAAGGTGTTTCCGGACAGGTTCATGCACATAGCGGAACTGAACAGGATGGGTGCAAATATTCAGAAGGAGGGCCCCAGCGCCATCGTGCACGGGGTCCCGTATCTTTCAGGCGCAAAGGTGATGGCGTCCGACCTAAGGGCCGCCGCCAGTCTCGTTGTGGCGGGTCTTGCGGCACGCGGCACCACAGAGGTCCGCAGCATATTCCACCTGGACCGCGGCTACGAACACCTCGAAGAACGCCTCACCGGCATCGGCGCAAAAATCAAACGCGAGGCAGATACGAAGGAGTATTAGGGAAAGTGTGAGGTAGGTTGCATGGCATATTTTCTTATTTCAGTCTATGTGGTAAACGATAACCTGTTATGAATATTGGCACAAGCCTTTTGGGGTTGTGTCGTGCAAGTCTGTTTTGTATAATGTGTTACGGCTGGGCCAAGAGGGATGTGCGGTGCGTCGAGACGCACCCTACAGGGTGTGTAGCTGCCCCATTTATGGGGCGTTTTGACAGGCTCGATAAATCGAGCAGCTACAATTACCGTTGTGGCTCGATGAATCGAGCAACTACAGGATATTTTTGTGGGGACAGGGTTTATTCCTGTTAGTGTGTACTGTCATTGCGAGGAGTGAAAGGCGACAAAGCAATCTTATGTTTACTGGTTTTGTAGGGGTGGGTCTTACGCCCACCCAGGGCAACCACAAGGGTTGCCCCTACACATGAGATTGCTTCGCTTAGCTCGCAATGACAAATGTGCAACTACTTTACTTTTCCTCCCCCTCGAAGGGGGAGAGGTACCAACAAACTTTCTCAGAGGTTTTGAATAATGTTTGAGTCCATAAGCGGCACGTTAGAGGGTATATTCGATAAGCTCCGGGGCAGGGGACGGCTGACCAAAGAAAATATAGAAGAAGGTCTCCGCGAGGTGCGGACGGCGTTGCTTGAGGCCGACGTTAACTACCGCGTGGTCAAGGATTTCATCAAGCGGGTTATGGAGAAGGCCGAGGGCGAAGAGGTAATAAAGAGCGTCACCCCCGGTCAGCAGATAGTAAAGATAATCCATGATGAGCTTGTGAACATAATGGGCCCGGTAGGCCCAACGCTAACCTTTCGAGACGGCGGCCCGACCGTGGTGATGCTTGTGGGACTCCAGGGCTGCGGTAAGACGACAACCGCCGCCAAGCTGGCAGGACTGGTGATGTCCAAGGGCCGAAAGCCGCTTCTGGTGGCCGCCGACGTGAAGAGACCCGCCGCCATAAAGCAGCTGAAGGTGCTCGGCAAGCAGTTGGGAGTTCCCGTATATTCCGAGGATGATGGACAGCCTACCGTAATTTGCCAGAAGGCAGTGGATTATGCCAGAGAAAACACCCTCGACGTAATCATACTGGATACGGCAGGCCGGCTCCACATAGACGAGGAGCTGATGAAAGAATTGAGGGACATCAAAGACAAGGTGGAACCCAGCCACATCTTCTTTGTGTGCGATGCCATGACGGGTCAGGACGCCGTTAACAGCGCCAAGGAATTCAATTCGAATCTCGAGTTCGACGGCGCCATTCTGACGAAACTAGACGGCGACACACGCGGGGGTGCGGCGCTCTCCATTAAGTCCGTCACCGGGAAGCCCATAAAGTTTGTCGGCGTGGGGGAGAAGCTCGATAAGCTGGAGGAATTTTATCCGGACCGCATGGCGTCCAGAATCCTGGGTATGGGCGATGTGGTGACCCTGGTGGAGAAGGCACAGGCGGTTACGGACGAAGGGCAGGCGAGGTCCTTTGCCAAAAAGATAAAGGAGGACACCCTTACGCTTGAGGATTTTATGGACCAGCTCCAGCAGGTGAAGAAGATGGGGCCGCTCCAGGAGATTCTCAGTATGATACCCGGAATGGGCAACAAGCTGGAAGGACTGGACGTGGGTGACCACCAGATGAACAGGATAGAGGCGATAATGCGGTCCATGACCAGAGAGGAGAGGCAGACGCCGGACATCATCGGGGGCGACCGCAAGATGAGGATAGCCAAGGGCAGCGGCACCACGGTTCAAGACGTAAACCAGCTTCTGAAGCAGTTCAAGATGGTGAAGAAGATGCTGAGGCAGGTAAGCTCCGGCGGGCCTATGAGGAGGATGGGTATTCCAAAGATGGGTTTTCCGACGGACTTCGGAAGGGGCAAGAAGGGATAATTGTTCATATTTAACCTAATAGGAGGAAGGAAGTGGTAAGAATAAGAATGAAGAGGATGGGCCGTAGAAACAGGCCGTTCTACAGAATAGGCATCTTTGACGTCCACGAAGAAAGGGACGGAGAGGCCATAGAAGAAGTAGGGCACTATGACCCGTTGGAGAAGGATGAGGCAAAGAGGGAGACGCTTAAGAAGGACAGGATTGAGTATTGGCTGAGTGTCGGAGCGCAGCCTTCAGAGAAGGTGGCCATTATCTT
>Ga0154374_123_pt7 | contig 10539 bp, 8 predicted proteins | sample RifGroA2_FD_105618 | JGI IMG/M metagenome (GOLD analysis project Ga0154374, IMG submission 105618) | Planctomycetes bacterium GWA2_50_13 | reverse complement strand
TAGACTTGCAAGCGTCGGGGTTATGGTGGCATGACGCAGTGGACCAAGTGTGCCCAGGATGATTGCGATGAATCCAAAAAAGAGTGCGATTATGGCATACGCCTGTGCGTCTTTCCAGAGGGCCTGAACCAATGCAGGAAATGTCGGTATGAGTGAAAAGGAAAGTATAATGGCAGACCACCAGAAGAACTGCCACTCCGTCGGGTGTGTGCCGACCTCTTTGAGGACGGCCTCTGCGTCTTGCCTCTCTACCATGGGCCAGCGCCAGGCCAGATACGCATAGAAAAAGCCGGTAGAAACGGCATAAATTATGGCGCCATATCCACCTATCTTTAGGAGCTTTGGGTCCATGACGGATGGCCAGATTGATCGGGCTGAACAAGAAATGCTGACCTTAGCGTGTTTCTTTATGCCGAGGCCGTTTCCAGCATCTTTTCTTTTAGGGATTCTACTACTTCGTCAATGAGACCGTAATTCCTCGCCTCATCGGACGACATATAGAAGTCTCTGTCAACGTCGCGTTCTACCCGCTCGAGAGGCTGCCCTGTGTGTTTGCACAGTATGTCATTGAGATTCTTCTTAAGGCGGAGAATCTCCTCTGCCTGGATGCCTATGTCGGTTGCAGTACCCTTCATACCGCCCCAGGGCTGATGCAGCATAATCCTTGTGTGGGGCAGACCGAATCTCTTCCCCTTTGTGCCGGCGGCAAGCAGGATGGCGGCCATGCTGAAGGCCTGGCCTATGCAGTATGTAGCCACGTCGCACTGCACAAACTGCATGGTATCATATATGGCCAGCCCGGCCGTGATGGAACCACCCGGAGAATTTATGTACAGGTTAATATCCTGACTCTTATTCTCATTTTGGAGGAAAAGCATCTGGGCGATGACCAGATTCGACACGGTATCGTCAACGGGTGTTCCTATAAATACTATGCGGTCTTTTAAGAGTCGAGAGAATATGTCGTAGTGTCTCTCGCCGTAGCCGGTCTTTTCTATCACATATGGCACGTAAAGCTGCGACCTGGGGCTGTTTTCACTTTGCACACCGTAAAAATCTTTAGGGCTCATTTGAAACTCCTTTTAACCTAACCCTTCTGTTTCTCTTTTACACTCTCCCTGTTCTCAACCTCTTGCTTTTCTTCTGCCTTTTCATCTTCTATTTCAGCCTCTTTCAGGATGAGGTCCATTACCTTGGATTCCTTCATCTGGTATCTCAGTGAAGATAGAGACCCGTATTTATCTAATTCGCGTCGCATTTTTATCGTGGTTGTCTGATAGACGAGGGCCATTTCTTGAATCCTCTTCTCTACCTCCTGTTCGGTAACGTATATTTTCTCTTTATCGGCGATATTGTCCATGACAAGAGACAGTTTGAGGTCTCTTACTACCATTTCGTGGGAGGTGTTCTTCAGTTTCTCCGCCTCTTTTTCCAACTCCTCCATAGGGATTCCCCTCTGCAGCATCTCCATCTTGTATCTATACAGCCTCTCGCCTGTCTGCTCCTCAACCAGGTCTTTAGGCAGCTCGAAGCCCGCCATGTTTACGAGCTTCTGGTACACCTGGGCCCGCAGGTCTTCCTCCACCCACCGCTTTTTGTCTATTTCAAGCCTCTTTTGTACGTTCTTTCGCAGTTCGTCTAGAGATGGGGCACCAAACTGTTTTGCAAGCTCATCGTTTATTTCCGGCGCCTTGGGTCTCTTTATCTCTCTTACAATTATCTCGAGGGAGGCCTCTTTATTCCGGTATTCGGGGAGGCGGAATTTGGCGCCGAGATTTGCCTTCGCCTCTCGTTTCTCTCCGGGCTTGGCTCCCTTAAGCGCAACCAACAATTCTGGCGCAGGAATATCGGCCAGCATCCCGCCGGAAACCCACACCACAACCTCATCATCCTGATGTACAACCTTACTGTCTACCAGCACCTTGTAGTCACAAATAACCTGGTCTCCCCCCTGCACTTCGCTGGTTTCTTCCGTTACCAGGTGCACCTTGCTGAGACTCAGGTTCTTCATGGCCGATTCTGTCTCTTCTTTGGTCACTGCGGTGGACCTTCTCTGGAGCTTCATGCCCTTGTAATCCTTGGCTTCAAAGGCGGGCTTGACCTCCAGCGTAACGGTAAATTTTAGGGAGTCTTTCGGATCGAATTTTATCTCCCCAAGTTCGGGAGAGCCCAGAGGCTCAAGCTGATTTCGGTTTACGGCCTCCTGGTATGCATCCCATATGAGAGACTTCTTGACCTCTTCTTCTATTTGTTCGCCGAAATGACGCTCGAGTACACTCCTGGGCACCCTGCCCTTACGAAAGCCGGGTACGTTAGCCGTGGAGCCCACCTCCTGCAGGCGTTTTTCTAGTGCCCCCTTAATCTTCTCCCCAGGCACTTCTATTGCCACCCGTTTTTTACAGGGGCCAACGTCCTCAACTGCTATACTAAAGCCTTCGGTTTCCTTTTCCACAATTATCCCCAAGTAAACATATGGAGCGGGTGATGGGGGTCGAACCCACGACATTCACGTTGGCAACGTGACGCTCTACCACTGAGCTACACCCGCTTGTTCTCTGGCTCCTAAAATAGAGTTCTGTAACAGCTACGTTCAGGCCAGTCTTCTGTGTCCTGGCATTATCTAACGCAACCTCCGTGGTGCGAGAGGGGGGACTCGAACCCCCATGGGAGTTACCCACTAGATCCTAAATCTAGCGCGTCTACCAGTTCCGCCACCCTCGCTGTGGAAAGCTAGGGTTAATTATCACGGTGTCGCAACTTCCAGCTCTTTTATCAGTTCAGGCTATCGCCTGTCTTTGCGAGTTCTAAAGAAAGATAAGCGACAGGTTAACGACGGGCCTGCCGCCAGAAGAAGAATATGGTACGCCCTAGAGGATTCGAACCTCCGACCCAGTGATTAAGAGTCACTTGCTCTACCAGCTGAGCTAAGGGCGCATAAATTATATTTCTATAACACCCTCTCAGGTGAGAAAAAGGTGCCGGTTTGCTTCACGTTTTCCTCACCCGTAATGTAGTGGCGTGTAGTAAGTTCTTATTTTATATAAGCGCGCCCGGCAGGACTCGAACCTGCAACCGTTGGATTCGAAGTCCACCACTCTGTCCGGTTGAGCTACGGGCGCTTTCTTCAAAAGCGTCTAACCCGTATTCTAAAACTCTGAGAATAAGGAGTACTCCTTTTTATACAATCAACCCACACGTATGTCAAGAACAATGCCCTTCTCAAGGCAGACGTACGGTCACTGACGATAACACCTGCCCACCGTACGGTGCCGCGGGTATATCCGCCTCTTACTATAACACTTGGATGGGCATTCCCTGTCTGTGCACGTCTTTTGAGGATGTCGCAATGTACTTTTCGATACAACTTCATGTGTGAGTGCGGACACCGAGCCAATCAATGGAAGAAAACATTATTTAAGGGGAGTTATGGCATTCGCATTGCAATATCAATTAAGGATATGTAAAATATTCGAGTGTGTCTATTACACGGGGCAGTAAACAAATGTGAGAGTCGCAGAATTATCATAATATTAAGTTAATGCTTGACTTACGAATAAGGTAAGGTTATGGCCAAAACTCTTGGCGGATGTCTCCGTACGATTCGCCTCAGTAAGCCATTTAGCTCTACAGTTTTTGTAGATTAGCAACAAAATTTGTAGGAGATATAAGGCAGTTGGAAATCGGTACATATAAGCTAGGAAGACACGGCATCTTATAAATGGCTTGGTTATGGAGGATATGAGTGAAACTATGTGTGGCGAGCACTAGAATCAAAGTAGAGGCTGGCCAACCAGTTAATAGTGAAGGGTTGTCATGAAACACGGCGTTACCCAAAAATCTGGTTTTACCCTGTTAGAGACTATTGTAGTCCTGGCTATTATAGGCATTCTCGGCGCCGCAATAACTCCACTTATATTGACGTCTCTCCACAGTAGGAGAGAAGGTGGCACCGTTGTTGAACTTAAGGAACTCAAAAAGGGGATCGTGGGCGACCCCGAGATAGTGACGAAGGAGGTAAGAACCAATTTTGGATATATTGGGGATATGGGAAGTCTGCCTACCAAGATAGAAGACCTGTACCAGAAGGGCACTCAGCCGGCCTATACGTATGACGCCACAAAAAAGACCGGTGCCGGCTGGAAAGGCCCTTACATAGACCAGTCGCTGGTGGAAAACCTGGCCAGCCTGAAACTGGATGTCTATGGAAACGAATATACATATGACACAACAGAGTTTACCGATGCTACTGTTGGCACGACCGTATCGGCAAAGATTGTCAGTAAGGGAGCAACCGGTGTAACTGGCGGAGGCGATGATTTAAGTATGTACGTTTATAAACCTGAAGTATTTTCCACAGTAGTCGGCCTTGTGGTAGACGAACAGGATAAGAGAGTGCCTGCGGTAACAGTAAAGATGAATTATCCCTCTAACGGCACACTGACTACGGCAACAACCACTACAGATTCAGGCGGCCTATATCAGTTCACCAATGTCCCCTACGGTAACCGCAGTATAACCGTTGAACCCAGGCTTGGTTATGCTGCTGATAGCGCTACAGTTTCTGGATCTCAGAATGAAAACGTTTCTTTTAGGATAACAAATTTCTCTCCCAATAACATCGCTATAACCTCTTTTAGGGCAGATTATACCGTAACACCTACCGCATTTTATAGGAGATTGATAATAGGTGGGACAGTGGTCTATGACAACGCAAGCTCATTTCTTGCAAGCGGTCAAACGGTAACGTTCTCGGCCATAACCATCCCAGGTAGCGGTGCAGCCACCACGGGTAAGGCTTTTCCAATCCGTGTACAGTCGCCTTTGACGCAGGTGGAAAACCTTAATATTGCGCAGGTTGCAAGCAAGGGAGGGACCATAGTAATAAGCATGGAAATCTTTAAGGACCAACAGAATGGGACTGGAAATTTTGTTGGCGTGACGGGTGTGACGTTTGAAATAACCTTTAGTGACGGCTCTAAGCTATTATTCTCGAAGACGTGAAAGATATCGGCAATGTAAACGAATGCAACAACGTGGTTGGACACCTCAAATGGTGTCTCAATACGATACCTTAAAGAAACAAGCTACTTATGAGACACTCAGGAAACGGGTTTACACTTATTGACATCGTAATAGTCCTTGCGGTATTCGGGGTATTACTTGGTACTATGATTCCTTTCACCATACAGATGGTGCATAAGACGCGAGAGTTACAGACCCTTGATGAACTTGAAAAGCTAAGAGCAGCAATAATTGGGGACCCGGTTACGGTCCTCAACGAGTCAAGGACGCAGTTAGGATATGTAGGGGATATGGGCAATCTGCCATCAAGTCTGGAGGACTTATACAAGAAGGGCTCTCAGCCGGCCTACACCTTTAACACCACAAAAAAGACGGGTGCCGGCTGGAATGGGCCATATATCTCTCCAGAGATAGTGGAACACCTTGAAACTCTTAAGACAGATGCCTTTGGAAACGACTACGATTACACTACAACACCATTCACCGATTCCACTACAGGCGCGACGGTAGCGGGAAGGATAAGGAGTAAGGGCAGGGACGGCACATCTGACACGTCAGACGACCTGAGCCTTAGTTTCTTTGACAGTCAGATAAAATCAAGAATCGTTGGCCAAATAAAGGATGAAGTAGGAGAAGGCGTGGGAGGTGCTGTAGTTACCATAAATTACCCGTCAAACGGGGTGCTTACCTCGACGACTACAACGAGCGACCGTTTTGGTTTTTATACCCTTGATGACATTACATATGGCAATAGAAGTATTACAATTGAACCCAAGCTCGTTGTTGTCGCAGGCAGCGCTGATGTAACCGGTGCAAATAACAATGAAATAGTATTCTCGGTGGTAAATTTCTCAAATACTAATATAGGCATAACCTCATACAAAGCGGTATATTTCTCGGCCCCCGCCGCCTACTACAAGACACTAATAATAGGGGGTGTTACGGTTCATGATAGCGACTCTAACAAACTGGGAAGCGGGGAAACCGCGACCTTTTCCGCAATAACTATAGCCGGCGGCACCGGGGTTTCGGACACTCTGCCGACACTAATTCAGTCACCTGTGACCACAGCGGGCGATATAATACCCATTGGTCAATTGGGCAGGGGTCAAACTAAGCAGATTAAAATGTTAAACTTTAGGGATTCACCAACAGGTGGCGGACAAGCTGTATCTATGAGTGGGGTGCCTATGGAAATCACGTTTAGTGACGGGTCAATTGTCAGGTTTATACCGTTTTGATGTGTGGTTGTTGCGGCGTTCGATCTCTATAATGGACGCCTCACATTTGGGGTGGCCCGGGGCTTCAGCCCTGGGCACAGGCCGCAGGTCTAAAGACCTGCGGCACCCTCTTTACGTTTCCGCATCGGACGCAGTAGTGGCAGAGCTTGCTCTGCAAACAAAAATCGTCTGGTGCGGAGACCGTTCGGCTGGTAGGGTACACACCCCTTTCTCCCCTCTTAAAAGAGGGGATGGGGGTGTGTACCCGCCCTGGGCAGACACGCAGGTCTGCCTCTACGAAGCATGACTCTTTTGCAGATTTCTTAATTATGAGACCTCTGCAAAAGTATCAAAATTGAGGGTGTAAATGTAGCCGCACCCTTTATGGGTGCACCTCCCCTCTATCAAGAGGGGTAGGGGGTGTGTTAAAACGCAGGCTAGCCCCGTACCGGAATGGTACGGGGCTAAAGCCTGCGGCTACCCTTAAATTGATGATTAGACTACTTTTTCAGAACTCTCTCATGAGATATATGAATAAAAAAAGCGGTTTTACACTCTTGGAGACAATCGTGGTCCTGGGCATCATAGCGATACTGGCGGCGATTATAACGCCGCTTACCGTACAAACGGTAGGTGCCCGCCGGGAGACTGCTGCCAGGGAGGAGCTTGAGGTCTTGAAGGAGGCCATCATAGGCAAGGCGAGGTCCACTGAACATGGTGCGGAATTTACCTTTGGTTTTGTGGGGGATATAGGCAATGTGCCGGACAGCCTCGATAGACTGAAGACAATCGGCAGCCTGCCGGCGTATTCGTTCGACACAACCAAAGACATGGGCGCCGGGTGGAGAGGGCCATATATCATGGAGAAACACGGCGGGGATTTTAAGAAGGACCCGTGGGGCGCTGATTACTCCTACTCCACTACTCCCGGAACAAACACCGATCTTGGCGTTCAATATCTGGCCAAGATTACCAGTACGGGCCCTGACCTCACCACAGGTACTGATGACGACCTGAGTGTAGAGATATTGGAGCCGGAGGTGCGTGCTAACGTATTTGGATATGTCAAGAATACGGTAGGTGATGGGGTTCCGGCTGTTGCAGCAGTCATAAATTATCCATCAAATGGCACTCTGACCACTGCGTCTAACACAACAGATGGAGACGGACTTTATCAGTTCTCGAACATCCCCACGGGAAGCCGTACTATTACCATAGACCCTAAGCTGCTTTATAAGTCCGATACGGCCAAGACGTTGACAACCAATAGCGATGATGTGCAATTTAAGATAGAGAATTTTTCTGAAAACGACATAGTTGTATCGTCCATAAAGGCAGATTACGCAGTGAGTCCTGCCGCCTATTACGAAAACGTAGTAATAAACGGTCTGACTGTCTTTACATACAGCACAAACAGAGCGGGAAACGGTACCACCGTTACCTTTGCCCCTCTCACGGTATCGAAAAGTACCATATCCAAGAAACCATTTCTTGCGCGCATTCAGACAGGCAGAGTAGAGCCGCAAGACATTGTTGTGGGAAGGCTTACTGTGGGTGGCAGCCTAACAATAGAACTGCGGAATTTTTTTGATGCTGTGTCTGGCAATGCTAATCCAGTAAACATGAATGGTGTACCATTTACCATAACCTTTAGCAACGGTTCTGTAGTGAAATTTATACCGGTTAAATAGAATTAAATTAAAGAAAGGGTGCGGCGTCCGATCGGTTCGGCTGAGGCTTCGACAGGCTCAGCCCCTGAGTTCATCGAAGGGCTCACCGTCGAAGCCTCAGTATCGGACGCAAAGAGAAATTTTGTAGTGGCAGAGTAGGGGCAGGTCTTGCGCCTGCCCTGTTTGGGCGACCGCAAGAGTCGCCCCTACGAATGGTCGAGCAAGCTCGACCGCTACAAGTCGGGAAAATAGTAGAAAACGTCTGGTGCGGAGACCAGATGCTACAGAGACACTAAGAGAATAAAAATGTCTAAAGATAGCCTGAAAAAATGGTTCTACCAGGTTACTAATCACCTGTACCAGGTAAGATTGAGGCTCTGTCCTCAATCTAGAAGTGGGTTTACGTTCCTTACAGTGATAATAGTGCTTGCCATGCTCGGAATTGCATCGGGCGTAGCGGCGATCTTCGGCATACAGCTCTTGGATGTCCGCCGTGAGAGGCAGACTCATGACGCGTTGGATGACATAAAGCAGGCAATCATAGGAAACTCGAGGCTTATCGTTAACGATAGTAGGGCTGATTTCGGCTATGTCGGCAATATGGGTAGCTTGCCTACGACCATTGAAAACCTCTACAAGAAAGGCTCACAGCCGGCATTTACCTTTAGTTCTGCCAAAAAGGTTGGGGCAGGTTGGAAGGGCCCGTATATTGCACCTCTTATTATAGAAAATTTTGACAGCCTTAAAAAAGATGCCTTTGGAAACGACTACGTTTATTCTACTACCCAGTACACGCGCGCGGACGGTGAGGTCGTAGTGGCCAAGATAACCAGTAAAGGCGAAGACGGCACCGAGGGCAATTCGGACGACAGGTTTGTTGAGGTTCTTAAGCGGGAGGTGTTCGGCACCTTAACAGGAACAGTAACCTCGCCGGTCGGAACTGCAGTTGAAAATGCATCGGTAAAACTCAATATACCCGCAAGTGGGGTACTCACCACATTATCCACAACGACAGATGTAAACGGCAACTACTCCTTCTCAAACGCACCCTTTGGAGTTTACAGCGTAGAGGTGGAAGAAACGGTCAGCACGGGCGGCGGTTCAAGCGGCATAAGTTACGTAGCAAACTCTGCTGTAGTAATTGGTGTAAGCAACGATACTCTGCAATTTCAGGTCAGAAATGATGGTGCGAACAACATAACTGTTACCAGTATAAATGTAGCATTTACAGGCGCCTCCAGATTTTATCAAGAAATAGTCTGGGATTCAACCGTGGTGTGGAACTACATCACAAACGGGGGTGGGGTTAGGGGGACCAGTGGAGAGACAAAAACATTATCTGCTGCACAGACTATAGTTGGTACGGCTGGTGGCACTACCGCTTCAAGTACCAAGTTGATACGCATAGAGGAGTCTTCAACTGCAGTTCCTACTGTTATACTGGGCACTGGGGCAGGAACGGGTGGGCAGGTAGTCATTCAAATTAGCAATTTCTATAATCAGCTGACAGGTGGAAGTCTATCGAGCATTAAGAACAAGACATTTACCATAACCTTCAGTGATGGTTCGGTGGTAACTTTCTCTACCTAATGGTCTACTGCGCAAACGATGACCTTCACCGCCGCACCGTAAGCTTCAGGCCGGCCGTATTCACCTAATTGCGGGTGCCGCAGGGCTTCAGCCCTCGACATCCTTCGTTCGCGCAGGACTAAAGTCCTGCGACACCCTAGAGGAAGGAACAAAAGGTAGACGACGAAGCCGGGGAGGTCATGGTTACACCATGACCTCACAATAAAAGCGCATTGGCGGTCAAGGCATGGCCTTGACCTACCCTGCCGCCACGTTTCCGTCTAAAGGCAGATTGGAGTAGGGCGAGGTTACCTCGCCCCTACAACTACTGCAAAAATAGTCCAGTGTCCCTATGTCATTCTGAGCGAACCCCGTACCGAAATGGTTACGGGGCGAAGCATGTAGCGTCCGATCTCCGTATCGGACGCAGAGAGAAATTTTGTAGTGGCAGAGCTTGCTCTGCTAACAAAAAACCGTCTGGTACGGAGACCAGACGCTACATTCTAGATTCTTCGGTCGTTTCACTCCCTCAGAATGATCCACCTTAGGCGGATGCAAGGTTTCTCAAAGGTCTCAAAAAAACGGAGGACAGGCTTTCTACTGAGGACGACGGTAGCTGAGGGCCTTGTGCTATCCGCCGCCTTTTCGAGACCTATCCTCCTGACCTAAACCGTAAAGCATAGAAGGGATACCAAGGATGCACCACATCTTGCGTACACGGTTTCGTGTAAGGCGTGTCACAACAAACTGGCAGATATACACCCCGTTAGGAGTAGATGCCGTAAGATGGTTTGCCCCCTAGTATCAAAGTATGTCCGCCCCCTGTAGTGCAAGACGCCCGGTTATTTCCTACAGCGTCATAATTTGTACCTAAATTCTCAGCTCGATCTTATTAACGCAACATTAAACTGCAATATTCATACCAGGTGAGGGAATGTTATGTATTCTGCATACAATGTCAATGACTTAACTGTAACATGGAAAATTCGTTAATGATTTGTTGCCGGATATAAGCGCGTCTTTTAACGAAGATTGTTATTTGCGCTTGACCAACAAAT
>Ga0154374_137_pt2 | contig 10829 bp, 6 predicted proteins | sample RifGroA2_FD_105618 | JGI IMG/M metagenome (GOLD analysis project Ga0154374, IMG submission 105618) | Planctomycetes bacterium GWA2_50_13 | reverse complement strand
AAGATGGGCCCCGGTACCAAAGTGGGCACACCGTCCATAAACTTCACGGACTTCAGGTTGGACGCCCCAATCTGGATAAATGACGACCGGAAGGTAATCGAGATACCCAAGGAGTTTATTGATAATTTCTTTGACACGGCCACCTTTGAGCAGGAAATCAAAGGGGCCATTAACGACTTAAAGGCAAGAGGCATTAAAAGGATTCGCGTAACGGATACAGGAAGGACCGTCGTCGAGTAAACAAGAAAGGAAGAGTGCTAGTGAGCTCCCTACAGAATGTAAGAAAAAGAGACGGAAGGTTGGTGTCCTTCAATGTGAGAAAAATAGCCGACGCCATCTTTAAGGCGGCGCATGCCATAGGCGGTGACGACAGGCAGATGGCCGACGAGCTGGCCGAATTGGTCACCCATTTACTCGAAAAGAAATTCAACGGAAACACCCCCAGTATAGAAGACATACAGGATATGGTAGAGGATGTACTGATAAATACCGGCCATGCCAGGACGGCAAAGGCATATATACGCTATAGAGACAAGAGGGCCCGTCATAGAGAAATATTGAAGGTCAGAAAGAAAACAAGTAAGGGCCGGGATACAACCGATGCGGCCCTGCTGGTCGAGACAGACATTCACGACGAGACCGCGCTGTGGGACAAAGGCAAGATAGCATTGGCCTTGGAAAAAGAGGCCGGTACCCCCATAGCCGAGGCCGTAGAGATTGCCAACGCGGTGGAGAAGCGGGTCTTTGCATCCGGCATCCACCGCATCACTACGTCCCTGATAAGGGAGCTGGTAGATAACGAACTCTTTGAAAGGGGCTACGACAAACAGCTAAAGAAGCAGACCACATTAGGCATGCCCAAGTACGACCTGGACCAGCTCATATTCTCCAAAAATAATGAAAACAGCAACATTGCCACCAACAACCCGGAGGCGATAAACCTTGCCATTGCCGAAAACACCCTGAAGCAGTACGCACTCCAGGAGGTCTTTTCCGGCGACGTGGCGGAGAAGCACCTCTCCGGCGCCGTACACATCCATGACCTGGGGTATCCGACTAGGGTCTACTGTTCATCCCATTCTCTGGAGTACCTGAAGAAGTACGGTCTGCATCTGGACAATCTTGACACCGTCTCCGCTCCGGCCAAACACGCCCGCACCCTTACGGGCCACCTAAACACCTTCCTTGCCTCCATGCAGGCATACTATGCAGGGGCCCTGGGGGTGGGGTACATAAACATACTGTATGCACCATACCTCGAAGGTATGAGTCAGAAGGAACTCCTCCAGGAGGCCCAGCACCTAATATACAGCTGCTCTCAGAGCGCCTTCTCGCGTGGAGGCCAGACGCTGTTCCTCGACTTCAACATCCACACCGGCATACCGAACTACATGAAAAACATCCCCGCAATAGGCCCCGGGGGAAAATACACGGGCAAGACGTACGGCGAATACGCTGAAATGGCCCGCCGCTTTACCATGGCCATGCTGGACGTATGGCGGGCTGGCGACTGCCATGGCCACATCTTCGCCTTCCCGAAGTGCGACCTCCACATAAACCAAGACACCTTCAATGACCCGGACCAGTACGAAATCCTTAAGTATGCCTGCCAGATAGCAAGCGAAAACGGCGTGCCGTATTTCGTATTCGACCGTGACGAGGTGACTTTATCGGCCTGCTGCCGACTCCGGACTACCATAGAGGATAACCACATGATAACCCATCCGGAAAGCATGCGCTTCTGCGGATTTCAGAATGTCACGGTCAACCTCCCCCAGGCCGCCTACAGGGCAGGAAAGGGAAACTGGGAGAGGCTTTACAAGGAGATAGACGACACCATACAGATATGCATAAAGGCTCATCTCCAGAAGAAGGAATTCATCGCCAGACTGATGTCGGGCCCGGAGATGCCGCTCTGGCAGATAGGACGGAACGCCAAAGACGGCCGACCCTACGTGGACCTCGAAAAATCCACGTACATCGTTGGAATATTAGGCCTCAACGAGTGTCTACAGTACATGATGGACCGTGAACTCCACGAGGGTGAAGAGCCTCTGAGACAGGGGCTGAGGATAATTGCCTCAATGTACCAGAAAGTAAAAGAGGCCGGAAAGAAGTACGGCCTGAAATTCTCGCTGGAGGAATCGCCGGCAGAAAGCGCATCGAGAAGGCTTGCGAAGATAGACGTGAAGAATTATCCCCAGGCAAGGGACCTCGTAAAAGGGGACATCGGAATGGATGAATTCTACTATACAAACAGTGTCCACCTCAGGCCGGACGCCCCCGTAGACATGCTGACTAGGATAATCACCCAAAGCAAATTCCACACCATGATAGAATCCGGCGCCATCATCCACGCCTTCTGTGGAGAAGAAAGACCCCCGGCATCCAGCATCATGAACCTGGTCAAAAAGACATTCGAGAATACGCAGGCGGCCCAAGTCACCATATCTCCGGAGTTTACCGTCTGCACCGTATGCGGCCGCCTCTCGCCCAGGCTTACAGACCAATGCGACCACTGCGGCGCCTACAACGTACGCGGTATCCAGAGGCTGGACGGTTATAAAACCGGCCTGGATAACTGGGACGCCTCTAAGGTAAAGACCCTGGCAGACCGGTTGAAGAATGAATCGCTTGTGGAGTCAGTATAGACACGTGCAGGCCGTGACGGTTCGTTCCATTGTCTGGAAAAGAGGCAATGAAATACATCGATAGGGAGTATAGCTTACCACATACAACTCTCTAACTTTTTATAAGGAGACTCATTATGTGGAGAACCGATGAATCGACGGAAAAATTGTTGGACCTGGAGAAAAAAATTACACGGTACGAGACAGACTTCCTGATTGGTTTATATCTCTACAACCCAATCCCCGAGACGGTGGACATCGATGATGTAGCCGAAAAATTGCTGGACTATCTGCACAGCCTCCCCAGAAATTCCGGTGCACACTACAAGATAAAGCTTCACCGGATTGGACTGGACGGCTTCGTTAATGTATACTATGCGTCGCCGGGAATGGGTAGCGTGTTCTCTTACGATAAGCCTATTTTGGTGAATCAGCAGGATTACGCCCAATCACGACTGTGATCTGCTTATTTGGGGAAAATGCTTATTCGTTAATTCAACGGCTTCAGCGGGGATATAGCTCGATTAACTAAACATGGCAGTGCAAATAAAAGGCTTTATAGAGAACAGCCTCATCGAGTGGGAAGGTATGATAAGTTCCATTGTCTTCCTCTCGGGCTGTAACTTCCGCTGTTCCTACTGCCACTCACCTCACCTTGTCAATCCGACCGAAGACCTGGAAACCATACCCATGGAGGCCGTTATAGGTTATCTGAAGAAAAAAAGAGGATGGGTAGACGGCGTTGTCGTATCCGGTGGGGAACCCACCCTGCACAGCGGCCTTAAAGAGCTATTGAAGGAGCTTAAGGCCCTGGGCCTTAAGGTAAAATTGGACACAAACGGCACAAACCCCGCTCTACTGGAAGAACTCATCGAGGACGGACTCCTTGACTGCATCGCCATGGACATAAAGGCACCGCTCGAGGATGAAAACTATCGAAAAGTCGCCGGAACGGCATGCAGCGTACATGACCTACGGCGCAGCGTAAGGATGATAATTGAAAGTGGGCTGGAACATGAATTCCGCACCACGGTATGCCCTTCGTACCTGGGGGAAAAAGAAATAGAGGACATCGCCCGAACACTCCGAGGCGCAAAGAGATACGTACTACAGTCCTTCAGACCCACAAACTGTCTTGACCCAAGCATGTTGGAAGTAACAGCCTATCCCCCCGACAAACTGAGACATTTTAGAAAAGTAGCCGGTGCCCATGTTGAAGGCTGCCGCATCAGGGGAGAGATGGAACCCGCAGGCAGCTAGAACCTTATGACTTCTTACAGTTGGCCCTGGAAAGGAGGTGACATTAATGGCAAAGAAGGCAGCAAAGAAAAAGGCTAAACAGAAATCTAAAAAGTAGTAATCCTTTTCGTAGAAAAGTATTGACAGTTGTTGAGTAATTGGCTAAATAAGAAGGTGGGTGGCAAAGACGTACCAATCCTATGGGGTCTTATGAAGCCTCTGAAGTTTAAGCTTCTTAGAGCTTTAAATCCTAACGGGCCCGATTTGTAAGAGATGAGTGCTCCCATGTTCAACATGGCACCACATGGTTCATGGGAGCACTCTTTTTTTTAATAAGTCAAGATAAACCATGCAATTAACGAAATTAGAACTGCGCGGATTCAAATCGTTTGCTGACAAGACGGAATTCGGATTCGGCCCCGGCATCACCGTGGTCGTCGGCCCGAACGGCTGTGGCAAAAGCAACATTGTAGACTCAGTTAAGTGGGTGTTGGGCGAGCAGGGTACCAAGAGCCTCAGGGCCAGCGACATGGCCGACGTAATCTTCAGCGGCAACGCCAGCCGCCCCTCTCAGGGATACGCCGAGGTCTCCGCCACTATTCTCAACCATAAGGGACTCCTCCCGGTTGAATACCCGGAAGTCTGTATCTCCCGTCGGCTCTACGCATCAGGAGAGTCGGAATACTACTTAAACAAACAACTCTGCCGTCTCAAAGACATCAAAGAACTGCTGATGGACACCGGCCTGGGCATAAACTGCTACTCTCTCATAGAACAAGGCCAGGTGGACGTGCTTCTGCAGGCAAACGCCCAGGAACGCAGGGTAGTCTTTGAAGAAGCGGCCGGCATAAGTAAATACAAGGCGAAGAAAAAAGCGACCGTAAGCAGGCTCGAAAAGACGGAACAAAATTTACTGCGTCTGGGAGACATTGTAGAAGAAGTCCAGAAACAACTCCGGTCAGTCAAACTTCAGGCCGCCAAGGCCAGGAAATATAGAGAATACACAGACAGACTGAAAGACCTCAAGATACAGTGGAGTCTCAAGACCTTCCGTGAACTCGAAGCAAAACAACAGGAAGTCCTCTCGAAAGTAGCGGAGCTCTATGCGCGCTGCAAAACCGTCCTCAGTCAAAAAGAGTCTCTGGGGCAGGAACGGGCGAGTCTGGAGGAGAAACATTCCCGTATAGGCGAACACCTTGCACAAATACACACGGAGCTGGTAACCGTCGCCAGTCAGATAACAAACTCAAGAGACAAGATATCTCTGGACGTCCAACGCATCAAGGAACTGGAGTTCCAGAGGACGAAGGCCGTCCATCACGTTGAGGTCTTAGAGGAGAAACTGGAGGAGTTAAAGAACAGGCACGTTACCGCCAGCGGCGAACTTGCCGAAACCACACAGGAAATAACAACCCTCCAAGAGGCGCTCGAACGGCAGAGACTCGAACTGGACCAGGTCAACCGTGAATTAGGGGAGCTCCAGGAAGAATTAGAAAGGAAAAAATCCCAGGCAATAGACGCCCTCAAACATCAGTCACGCCTGCAGAACGACATTGACTTCGTAAACCACGAGAGGCAATCCCTGGGAAACAGGAGAACCAGACTGGAGAGTCGTCTCGCCAGCATGTCACAGGAAATGGGGCATCTTCATCAAGAAAAGATAACCCACCTGGGAGAAAAAGAGCGGACCGATACTGAAATAAGAGACCTTGAAGGGAAGCTGACGGAATTGGCCTCTGAGGAGGAGTCACTGCGGGGAGAGGTAAGCAGCGTAGACAATACGTTATTCGAAAAGAAAAACCTCCTTACGGCAAAGCAGTTGCGCCAAGAAGTTCTGAAAGATTTGGAGATGAAGGCGTTTGGGGTAGAGATGGGGACCCAAACGGTGCTGGAAGGTTCTCGAAACTGTAACGGCACATCACTCCAGGGGATATGCGGTATCGTGGCAGACATACTCAAGGTTGACCTCCCCAACGCCCTGGCAATCGAAACGGCCCTGGGACTCAAGGTCCAGGCCGTTATTACCAACACCACCCAAGACGCCGTACGCGCCATATCCCACCTGGAAAACACCCACAAGGGAAGGGCCACGTTCGTGCCAATGGATACCCCGGAATGTGACCAAAACGGCCCCTCGATTGCATTCGAAGAGGGGGTGGTGGCAAGGGCCGTTGACCTGGTAAACCCGAACAATACTTATGCGCCTATTGTAAGGAAACTGCTTTATAATACTATCGTTGTCAAAGACCTCTCCCACGCCCTCGAAATCTCAAAGAGACACCCCCATGCCCGTTTAGTCACCCTCAAAGGGGAAATTGTCGAGGCCGACGGCTCTATAGCCGGAGGCGACTCTAAAGGACTGCCCGGAATAATCTCCAGGAGAAGTGAGCTGGAGGTCATCGAGCGCGAGTTGTCCCATATGTCAAACGAAATCAGGTCCACAGAGCATGAAAGGGGAGAACTGCAGAAGAAGGGAAAAGAACTGGAGGACCTTGTGGACGGCCTGAAAAAACGACTTGGAGAGTTCCAGATGACACGGCTGTCCGTCGAAAAGGACCTGCACGATAAGGAACTCAAACTTAAGGCCTTGGAGGAAGAGAAAGAGGTAAACAGCGCAGAAGTCGCCGAGACGAACAAACTCCTTGAACAGTTGTCTTCGAAAGAAAACGCCCTGAAAGGCGGTCTGGAGGAGGCCCTTGCCAACAGTAAAAAAATAGAAGACTACATAAACACCGCTACTGAACGCCTCGCAGAGAAACAATCCCGCAGGAGCATCCTGGAGGCCAAGCTGACGGAAAACAAGGTAACCCTTGCAAGTAAACAAGAGAAGAAATACGGCCTGTCAGAAACCTTGGCGCGCCTGGAGGAAAGCACCCAGGAGGCGCAAAGGGAACATGCGCTTAATCTCCAAGAAAAAGAACGCTGCGAGGGGAAAAAGATTGAGACACAAAAAGACATAGACACGCTGGAAACACTGACACAAGAGCTGGAGGAGAAAAAGACCGTCCTGCAGTCTGAGCAAACCGCCAAAGAAGAAGAGGCGAAGAACGTACAGGATAAATTAACCCCCATTGCAGAAAAGATGCTGGAGAAAGACCGGGAATACGACGCCCTTCAAAAAGAGACCCAGGAACTCAGATTAAAGGAAAAAGAATTCGAGATAAAACGAACCGACCTGGAGGAACGCTTAAGGGAAGAATACAAGGTACAAGTATCTGAAATCAAGGCCGAGGAAGTAGACTGGACCGCAGCTACTCAAGAGATGGAAGAACTCAGGGGCAAGATAGAAAAGATAGGCAACGTCAACCTAGAGGCCCTGGAGGAACAGGAGCAGCTGGAGATAAGGGAGAGGTTTTTGCTCAATCAGCAGGAAGACCTGGTAAAGGCAAAGAATTCCCTGTCAGAAATAATAAGGACGATCAACCAGACCTGCAGGGAACGTTTCGAAAAGAGTTTTGAAGAAATACGGGAAAACTTCAACACCATGTATCGCAAGCTCTTCGGCGGCGGGAAGTCGCACATATACCTGGAAGAAGGCGTAGACATCCTGGACGCCGGCATCGAGATAGTGGCCCAGCCGCCGGGCAAGGAACTGCGTTCCATAAGCCTCCTCTCCGGCGGTGAAAAGTCGTTAACCGCCGTAGCTCTCCTATTCGCCATATTTCAGACCAAGCCCAGCCCCTTCTGCATACTGGACGAGGTGGACGCCGCCCTGGACGAAAGTAACATCGTCCGCTTCGCACACGTGGTGAAAGAGTTCACCGAAAACTCTCAATTCATCATCATAACCCACAACAAGCGCACAATGGCCATAGGAGACACACTGTACGGAGTCACCATGGAGGAATCGGGAATCTCCAAAAAGGTAGCCGTCAAGCTTGAAGAAATTGAAAAACAGAAAGGCCTCGTAGGACAGGCTAACAAGAAAAAGAAAGAAGAACAAGTGCAGCACATGGTCGGCACGGAACAGTCGGCACTACAGGCAGGTTAAGACCCCTGGAAAAGGCCCCAAATGGCACTCCCACAAAAATCCGCCAGGGATGTATTTGTCACGTCAGAGGCGGATTTGCCACTATTTGAGTAAACCTCCGGCACGTTTCCTCGGAACTATCCAGTGAAACACAGTACAACCTTCCGAATCGTTTTAAACGTAAGAGATAAATTCCTGCTGTCAATACCTCCGCAAACCATGTATAAACACACCCCCCTTACAACTCCATTACAATAAAAAATGTGTTGATTTTCTGTACTGTTGAAGTTAAAATAACGATTTTATCTATCAATGCTTGAGTAAGTAGCTGTTTCTCTTTTTAATAGGACCTTGCAAAGGATTTAAAATCCCATTCCATACTCACGGCTTGTCGTATAACCAGAGACATCCGGTTAGGTGTGGAATCCTTTAAGGAGTAATATATGCAGCCCAACGTCAAAAAACCGGCTGAAAACACAGTTGCAGAAGAGATGCTGAGGAGGATGAAAGAGGCTAAGATAGAAACCCTCTACGATAGATACCAGGCCCAGCAGCCCCAGTGTGGCTTCGGTCTGGTGGGGTTGTGTTGCAGGCACTGTAATATGGGACCCTGTAACGTAGACCCCTTCGGCAGAGGTCCTCAGAAAGGCATCTGCGGCGCTGACGCCAATACCATCGCAGCCAGACATTTTACCAGGATGGTCGCAGCCGGCGCAGCCGCCCACTCAGACCATGGCAGGGCAGTCGCTCAGCTGCTCGTCGCTACAGCCAGGGGAGAGGCCCCCGGCTACAAAATAAAGGACGAAGAAAAACTGATGATGGTGGCCGAGTGGTTTGACGTAAAGACCGCGGGCCGAAAGGTAAATGAGATTGCAGAAGAGGTGGGAGAGATGGCCCTGGCAGAATTTGGCAAGTCTTACGGCTATCAGCGCTTTCTGAAACGGGCCCCCGAGACTCGGCAGAAGCTGTGGGAGAAGCTGGGCATCGCCCCGCGGGCAATTGACCGTGAGGTCACAGAAAGTATGCACCGTACGGGTATGGGCGCCGACCAGGATTACAAGAACCTGATGCGCCAGGCCAGCCGCACCGCACTCTCAGACGGGTGGGGAGGCTCAATGATAGCCACCGAGCTCCAGGACATCCTTTTTGGCACGCCAAAGCCCATCAGGGGTAAGGCAAACCTGGGCGTACTTAAGGAAGATGAGATAAATATCCTGGTGCATGGCCACGAGCCGCAGCTCTCAGAGATGGTGGCCCTTGCCACTCAGGACCCCAAACTTATTGAGGCCGCCAAGGCCGTTGGCGCAAAGGGCATAAACCTCGCAGGAATATGCTGTACCGCCAACGAACTCCTCATGCGTCACGGGATACCTATGGCCGGTCACATGAAGATGCAGGAGATGGCCATCGCCACAGGGGCCGTCGAGGCGGTAATCGTTGATATACAGTGCATAATGCAGGGCGACCTCGAGACCGCCAAATGCTTCCATACAAAACTGATTACCACGTCCCCAAAATGCCGCATAGCCGGGGCAGAACACGTTGAGGTCCACGATGAAAACGCCTTGGAGATGGCAAAGAAGATTGTGTGGAAGGCCATCGAGAACTACCCAAACCGCGACCGCTCAAAGATGTTCATCCCCAAGGGAAGTGAAAGAGAGATAGTGGTTGGATTCAGCCATGAGACCATAAAGTACATGCTTGGGGGCAAATACAGGGCCAGCTACAGACCGCTCAACGACAACATAATGAACGGAAGGATACGCGGCGTGGCGGGCATAGTGGGCTGTACCAGCCCAAAGGTCCTGCCGGGCCATCAGCCCTACATAGACCTGGTAAGGGAACTGATAGCCAACGATGTGCTTGTAGTCCAGACCGGATGTGCCGCCACAGAGTGCGCCAAAGAGGGCCTCATGGTTCCGGAACTCCAGGATGCCTGCGGCAAGGGCCTCAGGGAGGTGTGCGAGGCCGTGGGTATACCGCCCGTGCTCCATGCCGGGGCATGTGTGGACAACAGCCGTATCCTGATTGCCTGCTCTGAGATGGTATCGGAAGGCGGGCTTGGCCACGACATAAGCGAACTCCCTGTAGCGGGCGCATGTTTTGAGTGGATGCACGAGAAGGCCCTGTGCATAGGGCAGTACTTTGTCGCATCCGGCGTGTTTACCATATTCGGTATAAACTCACCTGTCCAGGGTGCGCCGGACCTGCAAAAGCTGCTTACCGAAGGGCTTGAGGAGGAGCTCGGAGGGATGTGGGCCTTTGAGCCGGATATAAAGAAGGTCGGAAAACTGATGATGGATCACATAGAGAAGAAGCGGGAGGCGCTAAGGATTAACGTAGCGGCCGAGCGAAAACTCTATGACATGGAAGACAGACGCAAGCTGGATATAACCGTCTAGGGAGATTAAGGTTATGTCAAAGATAATCAGCACGGCTGCTATCCGCGGTGCCCATAAGATAGTCAAGCGTGCCGAAGATAAACTGAACGAAGCCATTGCACAAAAGGGTAAGGACCAAAAGGTCGAGTTCCCCAATACCGGATACTTCTTTCCCATAATCTATTCCATGACAGGCATGGAGGTTAGGACTCTTGGAGAATTCCTGCCTATCCTGGAACGTGCAAAGGCACTGTTGCCGCCAATCCCCAGTGATAAACACTGGCTGCCATACCTGGGACATACACTGGACGCAGGAATGGCCACCCTCTTCGCAGAGGAGATTATTGAGGCGTGCAAATATTTAATAGGGCCTAATCCCGTTGAGGGAATATGGCTGGGGGCCGCCAATGACATAATCCTCCGTGAAAGAGGCATAGAGTTTGTAGACGGCACCGCACCCGGATTCGCCGCCATAGTAGGAGGAGCCCCCGATGCAGACACGGCGGTAAAAATAGCTAGAGAACTCCAGGAAAAGAATCTTTACGTCTTCATGTGTTCCATAGGCGCCAATGGCTTCCGCTTTGCGGAGCAGTTGGCAAGTAAGGGAGT
>Ga0154374_144_pt4 | contig 12888 bp, 10 predicted proteins | sample RifGroA2_FD_105618 | JGI IMG/M metagenome (GOLD analysis project Ga0154374, IMG submission 105618) | Planctomycetes bacterium GWA2_50_13 | reverse complement strand
CCTGTAGGACGCTAGAGATGGTTATAAGTAAGAAAAGGATAATACTGTTTGCTATACTGGGCTGCCTCTTTATTGCCGCCTTATTGTCGATTTTTGGCGTCATTCCCAACAGGTTCGCCATGGTAGGAGGGGATAGTACGGATGGGTCTTACAAGGGAAAGTCATATACCGAACTTCAAAGGATTGCAGGGGAAGAGTCGCAGGTAAGCCAGTATATCAACGATTTTTATCTTCCGAGCTATGACGAGGCCGGGAAAGAGGTCTTCACCATTCAGGGTAATGAGGCATTTCTTATAAATGACCAGGTTTACAAGATAGACAGGCCGGAGATTCGCCTAAAAGGTACTACCAAGGACATGGAAAAGGATACGGATGCCTCTGAGCCTCGGGACGTGGTGATAACCTCCAGAGAGGGAGAAATGGACAAACTGTCCAACATCGGCGTCTTGACAAAGAACGTAGTGGTAAGATTGGGAGGCAACACCACGCTGGAGACAGACCGTCTCTCATACTATCCGGACCAAAAGAAGGCGCGTACGGACAGCCCGGTCGTCGTTCATGGTGACAGGATGAACATAGAGGGCGTGGGCATGGAGGCCGAACTGTCCAGTGGAAGGATGTGGATAGAAAAGTCCGTTGTGGCCGAGATAAAGGGCGCAGAGAGCAACCTGTTTATGATTTCTTTTGGGGAGAGCGAAAAGAAGAAAGAAACCTCTGAAAGGGTTTACATAAGATGCAGCGGGAAGATGGTGTTTGAAAAGGAACCGAACATGGTTACCTTTCATGACGATGTAAAAGTCAGGAGAGGCAGCTCTACAATGACGACAGACAAGATGGTGATAGTTTTTGACAAGGGTGCCGATAAACCAAAGATGATCGTTGCGGAAGGCAGCGTTACGGCCTCAGACGGTGTTAAAGTGGCTAAAGGCGATACCCTCTTTTGGGATGCAGTTACAAACGCTACCACCATTAAGGGAACACCCAACGCTGCATTCTTCGAGAAGAAGACGTCCATGATTTCGCCCAAGATGCTGTTTAACCAGAAGGAAGACAAGGTGGATGCCCCGCAGAGCGGCCAATTGACCACCAAGGGGTTTAAAGACGATGATTCTGAGGACGGTATGTTAGGTTCCGGGAATGTCACCATTGCGTGGAAGGGCAGGATGAGATTCGAGAAATCTAAGGGAACGGCAGTTTTTGAAGAGGATGTCCAGTTAAGCCGAAAAGATTTCAAGCTTAACAGTCAGGAACTCGTCATTAATTTTAAACAAGAAGAAGGTCTCAAGGTAAAGAGTCTCAGGGCGACGGGCGGGGCGTATATGGTGGAGAAAAAAGAGGATGCCCTCAGAGAGGTTTACGGAGATGAGGTAATTTGGGATATGGACACCGGTCTTATTGAGGTTTTGGGAGAAGGTACGCTGTATGTACAGGGTAAGGAAGAAGCCGAAGGGTCTGAAGCCGAAGGGTCTGAAGGAAAAGGCATGACGAACATAAGCTGGTTCAAGAAGATGGTCAGGGACGAGAAGAATGGGGAAATTAGTTTCTTCGAAAACGTGCTGGCCATTAAGGGCCAACAGCAGGTGGAATGCAACAGACTCAATGCCTTTGTTGACGAGGACAACAAAATAAAACGTGTGGTTGCCTTGGGGGACGTGGTCTATAGTGATACGAAGGAAGGTGGAATTGAGGCCCTTGGTGACGTTATGGAGTGGGACTGGAAGTACAACAAAATGATTCTGAGCGGTACGCCGACTGCTGAGGTAAGGAGAAAAGAGGCCAGGACTTTTGCAAAAAGGGTATACTACGACCCTGAGACGCAGCGTCTTAGTTGGAGGGAAAAACCTCACTGGCAGATACCTCTTGAGGGGCGAGATTCCGGTGCGTCCCTGCCATTAACACCTTAGCGGCAGCAGAGTTTGTACAAGGGGTACAACGTTGAGAAGTAGAATAGTTATATTTTCTTGCTGGATTTTTATCTTGCAGTGTCTATTTGCGACTCCCGCCTTACCGGAACCACCCAAAGAGGTATTGATAGCCGCAAACGGAGGCGTATTGGAAGAGGCCCCCGAAAATACCCTTTATGCCTTTGAATTGGCTGTGGAGCAGGGTGCGGGTGCCATTAAAGTAGACGTACGAGGGACGAAGGACCGAGAACTGGTTATTATGAGCGACGAAACTATTGACCGGACCACCAACGGTAAAGGAGTTGTGGGCGACATCCTTTCTGAGGAGCTCGCTGTCTATGATGCCGGTTCATGGCTTGGTAAGCGGTTTCAGGGTGAAACGGTCCCTCTTCTCAGGGAAGTGTTGAGGTTTGCCAAGGTAAACGGCATTAAGGTTATACTCGACGTCAAGGACGGAGGGGTTGAAAGCGACATATTGGCCCTTGTACAAAGCCTGGAGATGATGAAGGACGTCTATTTCTGGGGCGTATTGAGTAATTTGAAAGAGGCGGAACCTTCGCTTGGGGGACCGGACCTCGTGTACATCACTCCGGAGGAATTAACGCCGTCAAACATCAAACAGGCACATACTCAATTAAAAGACGTCATGACTTCCGTCTTGAATTGCGACGACCGGGAGAAGATACGGAAGGTGATTGCGAAGGGCCCGGACATCATACTGGTGGATTTTCCTGCAGTGACAAACGACGCATTGGGTGCAAAAGACAGACGCAGGACGATAAGGAGGATACAGAAGCGCAGTCCCCTGGTTACTGTGCCGTTCGATGGTCGTATGTACGGCAAAGGGGCGGATGAGGAAATGTTTGCCGATGAGCGAAAAAGCTCCATAGATTTTCTTGACCCTGTCGGCACCCTTTATAAGCTGCTTATGGGGCGCACTGAAGAGGAACAAACGGATAGTTCCGGGAAACTCTCCCGCCGTGAATCCATTCGTAGGGATGTAAATTCCCTGAGTCAGGAGCTGTATGAGCCGGGAATAGACGAGAAGGGATTTTTTGGGAGAATCGTCGGCAAGGTCACGATGAGTGGTGAGGAGGCTGACGATTCCAGGATGGCCGCGCTCGATATGACGGCCCTTCCTCCTTTTGTTGTGGTGCCGCGCCTTGTAGGGGCATTGGATTCCGGGAAGCCGGCGATAAGAGACAATGCGGTGTGGGCCCTTGGACTTATTGGCGACTATAGTGTCATGCCTGAGTTGTATAAGCTGCTGGAAGGCGAGAATGAAGATGTAGAGGTCAGGAGAGATGCGGCGCTCTCTCTCGGTAGATTTCGACAGGTCGAATCAGCAGGCGTTTTGCGGGAGCGCTTGGTGTATGATAAGATGCCGCCTGTAAGGTACGATGCCGCAAGGTCGCTTGGTGAAATTGGCGACCCCAGCGTTGTAGGCGATCTTGTCCGGGTGATGGACGAAGGCATTGATTGGAGAATAAAGGGCGCTTGTGCCAGTGCACTGGGTAAGATTGGAGACCCTAGTGCGGCAAAGAAACTTGGTGAATTCCTGACGGAAAATTCAGGGGCACAATATTCTTTGTGGGCCCGTTCACAGGCTGCGTGGGCCCTCTCCTCAATTGGGGATCAGTCACTGGAGGTTCTTTTGACCACCTTGAGGGACGATGAAGACCTCATTAGGAGGAAGAGTACTTGGGCCTTGATAAGGATAGGACGTCCTGCCATACCGGCACTTGTGCGGGCGTTAAGGGACAATGACGCAAGGGTTCGGGAGAGGGCTGCCCTGGCGTTGGGCTGGATAGGCGATTCCAAGGCGATACCGTCACTTGTACGTTCAATTTATGATGGGGACTCAAGGGTGAGACAGGCTGTCGTGTGGGCTATAGGGCATATAGGTGGCAGCAGGGCTGAGACGATTTTGGCAAAGCTCGTCAATGGCGATGTGGATGACAAGGTAAAGGAGATAGCAGGAGAGGCTATCGCAAGGAAATCAAATAGATAGAATGGGCGCAGGGAGGGTGCCGCAGGGTTTAAACCCTGCGGCACCCTCAATGTGGCAAGGCCATCGAGTAAATAGAAGGGGTATTAGAGTGAAGAAGGTATATCTGGTGGGGTCCGGACCCGGCGACCCGGGTCTTATTACAGTAAAAGGCGCTGAGTGCATAAAAAAGGCGGATGTCATAATATATGACCATCTTGTGAGCGAGGAACTGCTCAAATACGCAAAAAAGGATGCAGAAATCATATATGTGGGCAAGCAAGGGAGCCGACACACACTTGAACAGGACGAGATAAACGACCTTATTGTGGAGAAGACACAACAGGATAGGACTGTAGTAAGGCTGAAGGGCGGAGACCCCTTTGTGTTTGGCAGGGGTGGGGAAGAGGCCATGTGTCTTGCGAAGAAGGGTATCACCTTCGAAATCGTTCCCGGTATTACTGCTGCCATTGCTGCCCCGGCCTATGCAGGTATACCTGTGACCCATAGGGATTATACTTCTACCCTCGGACTGATAACAGGACACGAAAACCCTGAAAAAGGGGGAAGCGCCCTGCCATGGGATAAGCTGAGTACCGCGGTCGGCACCCTTGGCGTGTACATGGGCATAAAAAATCTGCCTTACGTAGTAGAAAAACTTCTTGAGAACGGCAGGCCCAAGGACACCCCTGTAGCGGTAATACGATGGGGAACCACCCCGCAACAAAAGACGGTGGTGGGCACCCTGGGAGACATCTTGGAAAAGGCCAAGGACATTGCCCCCCCTGCCATTACGATTATTGGTGAAGTAGTTAAGCTCAGGGAACATCTGAACTGGTTTGAGACCAGGCCGCTCTATGGACGAACCGTAGTTGTTACCAGGGCCAGGGACCAGGCGAGCGATTTTGCCAGAGAACTGGAAGAGCTGGGCGCCAGGGTAATTGAGTTTCCTACCATTAAGATTGCCGAGCCGGAGGACATTTCACCTCTTGACCATGCTGTTCGTAATCTCAGCAAATTTCACTGGGTTATTTTTACCAGTGTGAACGGGGTAGAGGCGTTTTTCCGTCGGCTGTCACATCTTGGGATGGACGCGCGGGAGCTTAAGGGCGTAAAGATATGCGCAATCGGCCCGGCGACTGCCGATGAGGTGCGGAAGCATTGTTTGAACGTAGATTGTCAGCCGTCAAAATATGTGGCAGAAGAGGTTCTGGAAGAACTTAAGCGGAGGGAAGACCTCAGGGGGAAACGAGTCCTCATGCCCAGGGCCGATATTGCCAGGAGCTTTCTTCCGGAAGAGTTGAATAAATTGGGTGCGGAGGCCGTAGAGGTTACCGCCTATCGCACGGTACTGGCAGAGGCGGGCGACAAGAAACTACTGGATAGATTGATGGCGGGAGAAGTTGACGTGGTGACCTTTACCAGTTCTTCCACCGTCAGAAATTTTGTACAGCTGATAGGCAAAAAAAATCTGACCAGGCTGAACGGCAAGGTGCGCTTTGCCAGTATAGGCCCCATCACCACAGGTACTGCGAAGGAACTTGGTATCAATATATCCATGGAGGCCAAGAAATACACCATACCGGGTCTGGTCGAGGTGATTGAGGAGGGGCTGAGGCGTAATATTGTGCCTGTGTAGTTATCCGATTCCCTAGTCACAGTCCAAAGAATTCTAACGTATAAAGGTAGGGGCGATTCATGAAGCGCCCCTGCAGAAGACTGTCTCCGATCCTTACTTCTAAAGGGCGGTTGTTACATTATAAGTGCCTGTCGAAGATAATTAAGCCCCATCGTGGGCCTGGAGGTATTTCTTGAGCTCGATGAGCTCCTCCGGGACGGTATCCAACCTATCTATGGTAGTGCTCAGCTTTGTGTTCAACATCCTTATCCTCTGGCCCATCTGTCGCAGGACCCTCAAGGCAAGCATAGGGTCCACCCTTACGCGTTTCAGGAACATCTCATGGTCAATGGCAAGCACCCTTGCATCGCCAAGCGCCTTGACGGTGGCAGAGCGGGGCTTTGCGTCAAGCAGGCTCATCTCTCCGAATATGTCGCCCGCGTTCAGCACGGCCAGCACCGTCTCTTTATTTCCGCCGCCCTTGACGACCTTGACCTTCCCCGACTGAACTACATACATCTCCCTGCTTTCGGTGCCCTCTGCTACAATGACGTCGCCGTCCTTGTAGGTCCTTCCCAAAAGCCCTTCTTCTCCCATTGTTTTGGCCCCCTCTTTTAAATAAGGTTATTATATTGAGACCTCTGAAAAAGTAGCAAAATTGAAGGTGTAAATGTAGCCGCACCCTTTATGGGTGCGCATAACGCAGGCTAAAGCCTGCGGCTACCCATTGAATTGATGATTAAACTACTTTTTCAGAGCTCTTATATTATTGTCATTGCAAGCGAAGCGATGTAGCGTTGGAGCTTTACTCCAACGTTGAAAACGTGACAGCAAGCTGTCACGCTACATTTTCATTCCTCGCAATGACAGCTTTTGTATACTTCGTAGAGTTCTACCTATTTCCCAAAAGCAAAGTATCTGTTCCAAAATTCCCCTACAATGCCCTTGATTAGTGAGAGTTGCGACTTGGGGCTGATGGCCGAGTAAAAGATTTCTGTATAGTTTCTACCACCGGTGAACATGTCCCAGAGTATCTCGCTGTGCGGGGTGCCGTCTGAGGGGGCTTTCTGCTCATGGCGCACGGTTCTGAAATATCCCTTACTCAACAGGGGTGACCCTGTTATATAGTCATTTGCGGTGAATAGGAACTTTCCTATTAGGTTGTCCTTGTCTATGCCCTTGCACGTAGGCAGATAGTGTTCGGCAAAATCCGCCTCACTTATCCCGTACAGGACTGCGGTGTAGGCGGCGGACTTCCCGGTTATAAAGGCTGAGCCTATTCCGTCCTTGTAGAGCCGGGCGCTGGCGGCGTCTCCCACTATGACTATGCGGTTGGTGAACGGCTTCTGCGCCGGGGAGAGTGTTATTTTGGGGAAGCAGTGGCAGAATTTATCAGGCAGCTCCCAGCCTTCGGGCAGCATCTTCCGTAATGCGGGATGTGCGACAAGGGCCTTTACCGTCTCTTTGTCAATGTCCTTTCCCAGCAGGCTGATGGTGGCATAGTTGTCCTTAGGCGTTATAGCGGCAAATTTTACCCCCGGCATGTTTAGAAGGAAGACATGGATGGCGTTACCAAAGTGTTCGTTTACCCATTCCCTGCCAAGTTCCATCTCTGTCTGTACGCACCTTATCGTGCCTGGCGGACTGTAGCCGAAACCAAGGTCTTTGAATTTGTCTGCGGTGTGTGCATTTACGCCGAACGCCCCTACCATCAGGTCGGGTTCCATAAGAACTTTTTGTTTGGAATGGAGCGTTGGTTTGCCGCCGTTGAGTTTTACCTCGTCTATAACGATGCGTTCTACGGAAGATCCTTCTTCAACGGCCTTTTCCAGCATAAATTCGTCAAGGCTCTGGATGTCTCTTCCGGTGCCGCCCTTTGGTCCACCGCCGCGGTACGTAGTGGCTATGCCCCTTTGCCGAAGTCGAGGGGACCTTATGTAGACCTCGCCGTCTGCGGTGTGGAAGCAGTAGGAATCTATACTGCGCTGTACCACTGTGGGGGGGATGTTTATACCGTCTATAGCCAGGTGCTGTACCATGGTCTCGGAGATTACTCCGGCGCACATGTTGCAGCCCGGAGGTCCCTGGTTGGTGAAGGTCTTGCGGTCAAATATCTTGAGGTGTATTTTCTTGCCGAGGTCCTTGGCAAGTTTGAGGGCGTATATGCTGAAGAAGGAACCGGCCGGACCGCCACCGATTACTGCAATCTCAGCCCCATCGCGCAGTGATAGGGTTTTATCTGAGACCACGCCTTGTTTATTTCCTGTACTTTATTTCTAAAGACCTCTTTTGATGCCTTGCGGGTGAGAAGTATAACAAAAAGCGTGTTGTCGCGCACTCCTAATAATTTTATTGTCTTACAGAATGCCGACTTCTTTAAGATTGCAGATTATCCCCCTAAGTGGTTGCCGGGGTTAATATCTCCTCTACCTCAAAGAGTTCCATCTCTTCTGCACGACCCTTGAGGGCCTTTTTGCCCCAGCTGGAGGCCTTGACTCTGTCCTTGATCTGGTGGTATGTGTCGCTGCTGATAAGTATGGAATTGGGTTTTTCTTTCGTGCAGTCCTGGATGCGGAACGCCATGTTTACGGGTCCGCCCACGACGGTATATTCCATTTTTTCTGTGGAGCCTACGTTGCCGGCAACGACCTCGCCGGAGTTGATACCGATGCCGATGGCGAGGTTTTCACCCATCCTGTCCTTAAGCCAGCCATTAAAATCTCCGAGACATTTCCGTATATCCAGGGCGGCCGACACTGCGCACAGCGCGTGGTCGTCGAGTGAGGTTGGTGCGCCAAATACTGCCAGCACACCGTCGCCGACAAATTTATCCACTATGCCGCCCCTATTTATTATTATCCGGCTCACCGCAGAGAAAAATTTGTTTAATGCCTCCACCACGTCTTCAGGTTTATGCTTCTCGGCAAACGGCGTGAAATGTCTTATGTCGAGTGAGAGAATGGAGGCGCTTCGTTTTTCTCCTGAGAAGAGATGTTCATCTGCGCGTTCCAAGATCTCGCTCACCACCTTCTCCGGCACGTAGCGTTCAAAGAGTTTTCGTATTCTGACTTCTTTCTCTATGGAGTTTGAGAGCCTGCTTACCTGGTCCTGAAGTTCTTGGAGGAGCCGTTCGTTTTCGCTCTCAAGGTCCAAGTTGTTCAGCACCTGTTTTACGGTTATCCTCAGTTCCTCCGGTTTCCATGGTTTTGTTATATATCGGTACACGTGTCCAGTGTTTATTGCCTCTACCAAATCCTCCACGTCTGTGTAACCGGTCAGGATGACCCTCGTGACGTGGGGACATACCTCCATGGTGCGTTGGAATAGCTGCGTCCCGGTCATTCCGGGCATCTTCTGGTCCGCTATTATCATGGAGATGTTGCTGTCCTTTAGTATTCTAAGGGCGGTCTCGCCGCTCTTTGCGGCAAAGACGATACATTCCTTGCGCAGGGTGCGCTGCAGCAGGTCCAGGCTGTCTTGTTCATCATCAACTACTAATATATTATGCTTTCGCATCTTCTTCTTTTGGGCCCTCTAGCGGTAATTCTATATTAAAGGTGGTTCCTGCTCCCACCTTACTTTCTGCCCATATCAAGCCGTTGTGTTTCTCGATTATGCCGTAGCTGATGCTGAGTCCAAGGCCCGCGCCCTGGCCTATGGGTTTTGTGGTAAAGAACGGCGTGAACAGCTTCTTCATGTTTTCTTCAGAAATACCATTCCCAGTGTCTCTTATTGAGATTAGTACGTTTTCTCCCTTCTTCTGGGTCTTTATCCAGACGTCCCCATTGTTTTCTATGGCTTGGGACGCATTGGCGAGGAGATTCATAAATACCTGGTTGAGCTGGCTTGCATAACAGCGTATTTTAGGAATATTTCCATATTCCTTGTGTACGGTAATACGATTTTTGTAGTTGTGTGTCAGTATCTCTAGCGTACTGTCAATGCCCTCGTGTATATCTGCGTCTTTCAGCGCCGCTTCGTCCAGTCTGGAGAAGCTCCTCAAGGCCACGACAATGTCCTTTGTCCGCTCGGCTCCATTTTTACAGCTTTTTATTAATTTGTCCAGGTCTTTTAGCAAAAAATCCAGGTCCGTTTCTTGCACTAAATTGTCGATCTGCTGCTTTTCCTCAAGGTTGAGAGATTTTAGGCCCATGAATCCGGCAAGCACCTTTTTGATGTCATTTATGTATTCTGTCAGATGGTCCATATTGCCGTAAATGAAGCTTACGGGATTATTTACTTCGTGCGCTATACCGGCGACAAGTTGGCCGAGAGAGGCCATCTTTTCTGACTGCACCAGTTGCGCCTGTGCGTTCTGCAATTCCTTGTAAGCCTTCTGCAACGCTTGGTTTGCCTCTTCCAGGGCCAGTGTTCTCTCACGCACCTTTCTTTCCAGATTGACGTTTAGGTCGGAGAGTCTGTTTGCATAGTCATCTTTTTCTGCAAGGGTGTTCTTGAGGTTTTCGGTAAGCTGGTTAAATTCGGCGGCAAGTTGTCCTATCTCGTTCCTGGAACGTATGTTTACCTTGTGGTCCAGGTTGCCGTTCGCTATTATCTTTATGTCTTTGATAAAATTCTTTACGGGTGTTGTTACGGTGTAGAACGTCAAGAAGCTTAGACCTAGTGATATGAGCAGGCCCATCCCGCTGGTGAATAGACCTATCGTTAAGGCGCGTCCTGTCCCGCTTGTTATGGGCTCGTGTGCGTATCCTATCCAGACTGCGCCGTATTTGACGTTACTTTCAAATAGAGGTATCTGTGCCTCCATTACCCACCTGCCGGAGTTGGGGTTAAAGTATTCTTGTACTGAATAGATATCGGAAGCGTAGGTATTTTTTGTCTTGGACTTCTTGGCCAAAAAATCTTCGGCGTTTCCGCTTTGTGCGACGGCCTTGCCGCTTTGGTCTTGAATCACAGCGTAAAGGATGTTCTTGTCTGTGGTGAGGTTGTTGAGAAAACTGGAAAGGGAGTCGAAATTTCCGGAGACCACGAACGGCAGGAGCTGTTTGTTCAGATTCGCAGAGAGTGTACCGACTGTCTCCTTAATCTGTTTCATTTGTTCCCTGCTGTTGAGAAAGATGAATGTCCCGGTGACCATAAAGACCACAAAAAACACTATTGGAAGGGTCATAAGGAATATCTTGTTTCGGAAATTTAGGAAAGGTTTTGCCATAATTCAGTAGGGTACTCTAAACCTCCATATGATAGCGGGATACACTGTCGGATAGTACAACAGGTTTTCTGGAGGCCGTCTGTTTGAGGATTATCTTAGCTTCGTCTCGTTGGGCTCATACAGTACAAAATAGATTATTCCTCCGATTATTAAGACCGCCTGGGTTATAATAATGCTTCTAACCCAGATGCCGAGGCACTTGCTTAGGTAAGCGGCAAATCCGGCTTCCTTAATCCCGCCAATCTGCACAAATGCGTAAATGGCTATAGAGACTATTATTAAGCATGTTATGACTATGTCAATAATTCTTAGGACCTTCTTAACGGCAGAGCCTTCCTTCGGTTCCTCGTATATAAACTCCTCGTAGGGTTCCTCCTCCGCCTCTCTTCCTTTGCGAGCAGCAAGCGGTGTCTCGCCAAGCTCTTTGCCCAGGTCTTCTATTTCGCTGTAAACGGATGGAGCCGGCTCTTCTATGTCCATATCCAATGGCAGCCTCTCCCTTTCCTCCGTTTTCTTATGAGGATAGTCAGAAGTTGGTGTATGGGTGGGTTTTGGCGTTTGAATCGGTTCTTTCCCTACGCGGTATGCGACTTCTTCCAGTTCCCTCTGTGCGTCCTCTATTTCCTTCAACATGGAGGGATACTCCTCATGTGCCGATTCCCGAGGTTCTCGTTCTTTTCCGCAGCTTACACAGGCAAGAGCGTCTTCTTCATTCTGTAATCCACACGGACATGCCCACATTTTGGTGCCTCAATGGTTAAGGATGATACCATCTAGAAGCTTATTTTAGCGAAAATCGAACAAAGAAGAGAGCAGTTTGAAAACTTTTAAAATCCTTTCTCCCTCCGAACTTCTTCATATGCCTTGCTTACCTCTACAAACTTTCGATGCGCCAGGTCTATAAGTTCTTTTCCCAGGTGTGAAACCTTATCGGGGTGATATTTAGCGGAGAGTTCCAGATAGCGTTTCTTTATCTCCTCTATTGTGGCAGACCCGTCGAGACCTAACACGCGATACGGGTCTTTTGGGGATTTCAACTCTACGGTGTCATATACGTGTCCTATGACAGCACCAAGTGCAGTGCCCAGGGGGCCGCCTGCGAGCCATCCCAGACCTCCGCCGATTAATTTGCCCTTGTAATCTCCCTTCATAAAACAGCCCTTCCTAGGAGGTTAAGAGGCTTTCCAGTCTATTTATCCCTTCTTCAATTTGTGCCATGTTTGTAGCAAAAGATATTCTTATGTGGTCGTCGGAACCAAAACAGATTCCGGGCACAAAGGCCACCCTGGCCTTTTCTATGAGCAGGTCCACCAGCTCAGTTGAATTGCTTACAACCGTGCCGGCTATATTTCGCCGGTAGAGACCGGAAACGTTAGGAAAGACATAGAATGCCCCTTCCGGCATGGTGCAGGAAATGCCGTCCAGCCTCTTCAGCCTATTTACCATATACTTTCGTCTTTTGTCGAACTCCTCTACCATAAGTCTTACAGGCGTCTGGTCGCCTCGAAGGGCCTCCACGGCGGCCTTCTGGGCGATAGAGTTTGCACAGCTTGTCGTATGGTCCTGAAGCTTTATAACAGCTTTTATAATATTTTCTGGGCCCGCCGCGTAGCCCAGCCGCCAGCCTGTCATTGCATAGGACTTTGAAAAACCGTTCACTGTTATTACCTTCTTCATAAATTCGTCCCCGAAGGAGGCAAGGCTTACGTGCTTCATTCCGTCATATATTATCTTTTCGTAAATCTCGTCAGAGATAATATACAGCCCCTTCTCCACAGCGATGCCCGCCAACTCCCTCAGCTCTTTTTCCGTGTACACTACTCCGGTGGGATTACTGGGACTGTTTAGGATAAGCATCTTGGTCCGAGGTGTGATTGCCTTTCTCAAAGAGGCAGGTGTAATTTTGAATCCCGTATCATCACCGGTGTGGATGAATACGGGCGTAGCGCCGGCCATCTTTACCTGCTCCGGATAGCTTACCCAATATGGGCTGGGGATTATTACTTCATCCCCGCTCTCACAAAGCACCAATATAAGGTTGTGGATAGCTTGCTTTGCACCCATAGACACCACGACTTGGGTAGGGGAGTATCGAAGGCCATTGTCCCGCCATAACTTTTCACAGATGGCTTCTCTAAGGTCTGGAATTCCGGAGGTCGGTGTATATTTGGTAAAGCCTTCTTTTATGGCTTTTATGGCTGCGTCT
>Ga0154374_149_pt11 | contig 13177 bp, 9 predicted proteins | sample RifGroA2_FD_105618 | JGI IMG/M metagenome (GOLD analysis project Ga0154374, IMG submission 105618) | Planctomycetes bacterium GWA2_50_13 | reverse complement strand
AGAGGGGAGAGATGCGCGCCGTAGTTGTCAACAGCGGTAACGCCAACGCCTGTACCGGAGAAAAGGGTTACGAAAATGCCAGGACGATGGCGGAAGTCGCCGCAAGCTCGTTGGGTATATCTCCCGATGAGGTCTTCGTGGCCTCCACCGGCATAATCGGCGAACAACTGCCTATGGAAAAAATCGTCTCGGGAATAAAAGACGCCGCAAAGGACTTGTGGCCCGAAATCCAGAGCGGACACGCCTTCGCACAGGCGATCTCCACCACCGACACTTTCATAAAGGAAATCGCCGTAAAGACAAAGGCCGGAGGTCACGTAATCACCATCGGCGGGGCCGCTAAAGGGGCCGGCATGATAGCCCCCAATATGGCCACCATGCTCTGTTTTCTCACCACAGATTGTTTAGTCCCAAGCAAGGTGCTGGACAGATGCCTAAATCACTCGGTAGCCCGTTCTTTTAACCGAATCAGCGTGGACGGACATATGAGCACCAACGACGCGGTCCTCATCCTTGCCAACGGGGAGTCCGATGATCCGGTAATAGACGACGCTACCATGGCCCTCCCCATCTTTCAGGAGGCGCTGGACTACGTCACGGACCACCTTGCAAAGGCGATAATTAGGGACGGAGAAGGGGCAACCAAGTTCGTGGTGATAGAGGTAAGCGGTGCGCCAACGGAGACGTATGCACTACAGGTGGCCCGCGCCGTAGGGAACTCCCCGCTGGTCAAAACCGCCATAAATGGGGAAGACCCCAACTGGGGAAGGATTATATCGGCGGCCGGCGCGGCGGGCATTCCCCTTGACGAGAAAAGGCTAAAGCTATATATTGGGGACGTTCTTGTATTTGAAGGGGGAGTTTCTGCGGCCTCTGCGCGGGAGAAACTCCTGGAGGAGATGAAAAAGAAAGAGGTGTGTATCCGCCTCCATCTGGGACTCGGCAAATCAAAGACCGAGTTCTGGACATGCGACCTCTCCCACGAATACGTCACCATAAACGCCAAATACCGTACGTAAGCTATCTCTATGCAAAAATATACGACAGGAAAGAAGATGAAGACCATGAAGCCCGGCAGGTTATACCTGATAGTCTCCATTATAATACTGACTTCCCTCCTGCACACGGCCACTCCCAACGCCCAGGAGTTAAGGCTTGACGTCAAGGAGCATACCTTAAAGAACGGCCTGACACTGCTTATGCTGGAGCAGCACCGCAGCCCGACAGTCTCTCTGAGGATAGCCTTCAAGGTAGGCTCGGTAAACGAACGGCCGGGCATTACGGGCGCCTCGCATCTCTTTGAACACATGATGTTTAAGGGTACGAAACTATTTGGCACAAAGGACTGGGAGGCGGAAAAGCCTCTCCTGGTAAAAGAAGACGAGCTGGTCGAGGCAATATCAAAAACAACCGATGAAAACAGCCGCAAGGCCCTTGAGGCGGAGCTGGAGGACGTAAGAAAGAAGCAGAAGGAAATAACCAACACCGAAGAGTTTTGGGCCATCTACATGCAGAACGGGGCCACGGGGATAAACGCCTCCACGAGCGATGATATTACTAGGTACTACTGCGACACTCCCGCCAACAAGCTGCAACTGTGGGCCTTTATCGAAGCGGACAGGATGAAGAACCTGGTACTCCGTGAGTTCTATTCTGAAAAAGACGTGGTAATGGAAGAGAGGAGGATGCGCACCGAGACCAGTCCTTTCGGTCTCATGTTCGAGCAATTGAACGCAGCCGCCTTCACCGCACACCCCTACGGCTGGCCCGTCATAGGCTGGATGTCGGACATACAAAATATTACCAAGGAACAGACCGAAAACTATTTCACCCAATACTACGCCCCCAATAACTCAGTGGTCGTCGCGGTGGGAGACATAAACCCGCCGGAGGTGATTGAACTCGTAGAGAAGTATTTCAGCGACATACCCGCCCAGCCGCCCATTCCCGAGGTAAAGACGGTAGAACCGGAGCAAAAGGGAGAGCGCAGGATAGAGGTGGAGTACGATGCAAATCCGATGCTGGCCATCGCATATCATAAACCGGATATAATGCACTCTGACCAGTTTGTCTTCGAGGTCATACAGAACCTGCTGTCGGAGGGCAGGACGTCCCGTCTCTACGAATCGCTGATAGAAAAGAAGAGGATGGCGGTAATGGCCAGGAGTTATGCCGGAGGGTCTGAGTATCCGGACCTGTTCCTGGTCCTTGTCACTCCCCGCCACCCGCACACCACCGAACAGCTGGAGCAAGAGATATACAACGAACTCGAAAGGCTTAAGAACGAACCGCCCACGGAGTGGGAACTTCAGAAGATAAAGAACCAGCTGGAGGCCGATTTCATCCGCGGGCTAGAGTCTAACTCAGGACTTGCCGACGAGATAGGTTATTACGAGGCGGTAACCGGCGATTGGCGCTACATAAATATGGCCATTGAAAAGATAAAGGCCGTAACCGCAGAGGACGTTATGAGAGTGGCAAAAAAATATTTCACCAAAACGAACCGCACGGTGGGCACGTTAGTCAAGAAAAAGAAGGAAGGCGCCTAGAGATGAGAAGAAACGGCATCCGGAACGCATTAATCACGGTCCTGGTCTTATCGGTCGCCATCAGCGGCTACGTTTACGCCCAGCACGGCGGTATGCCGCAGAAGGGGGTTGCTCTTACAAAACCCCAGTCCAAGGGTGCGGAGATAGTCTCAAAATTCCAGTATAATCCGCTCAAGTGGACACCACCCAAGGTGGAACGCAGGGTGCTCCCGAACGGAATGGTGCTCTTTCTTTTGGAGGACCACGAGCTGCCTCTGGTAAATATAACGTCAGCCATCAGAACTGGCTCCATTTATGAACCCGCGGATAAGGCCGGCCTGGCGGCCCTTGTGGGACACGTAATGCGCTCGGGCGGCACGACAAACATGAGCGCCGAAGATATCAACAAAGAACTGGAGTTCATGGCAGCCTTTGTAGAGACGAGCATCGGCCGGGAGGAAGGCTCCGCCAGTCTATCCTCAATGACAAAAGACTTTGACAAGACTCTCAAGGTTTTTGCAGACATATTAATGCATCCCGCATTCCCGGAAGACAAGATACAAAAGAGAAAGGAAGAGGTTCTCGAAGCGATACGGAGAGAAAACGACAATCCCGACCAGATAGCGTTCAGGGAATTCCGCAGGCTTCTGTACGAACCACATCCTTATAACCGTAAGGTAGAGGGCTATGCAGACACTATTCCCAACATAACCAGGGAAGACATGGTCGCCTTTCATAAGAGGTACTTCCATCCTAATAACATGATTATGGGCATCTCCGGCGACTTTAACACGGCAGAGCTGATCAAGAAGCTCGAACAGGCCTTCGAGGGGTGGAAGAAAGAAGAGATAGACTTCCCGCACGTGCCGAAGGTGGGGGAGGAAATGACACTCTCCATAAACTACGTGGACAAGGACCTGGAGCAGTCCACCATCCTCCTCGGCAACATAGGGATTGAGAGGACAAATCCCGACTACTTTGCCGTCAAGATAATGAACTTCATCCTGGGCGAGGGCAGCTTTACGGCCAGGATACCGAAAAAGGTGCGGGACGAAGAAGGTCTCGCCTATTCCGTCTACAGTGCATTCCACACGCCGAGAGACCTCGGGTTTTTCTTTGTCTCCTGCCAGACCAAAGTTGGATCTACCGGGAGGGCAATAGAACTCATATTGGAAGAACTCCAGAAGATAAAACAAAGACCCGTGTCCGACGAAGAGCTTACGCTGGCAAAGGACACGTTTATTAACCAGTTCATCTTCCTCTTTACCACCAGCACCGCAATAGTAAGCCACATGGTAGACATTGAGTACGAAGGTCTGCCCCTCAACTACCTGGACACCTACGTGGCAAACATTACGGCCGTTACCGAAGAGGACGTGCTTAGAGTGGCCCAAGAATATCTTCACCCGGACAAGATAACGCTCCTGGTGGTCGGAAATGAAAAAAGGTTTGACCGTCCCCTAAACCACTTTGGAAACGTCAGCATAATAGAACTAAACGAGGCGAAAGAAGCGCCTCCACTTTAAGGATTGTTATGTGAAAGAGTTCACACACTCCGTCGCCGGTGAGAATCACTTCAAAGGCTATGGGTGGGTCGGTCTTGGCCTTATATTGACGGCCGAGGCGGCATTGTTCCTGCAGGGTGAAAACCCCTTTGCCAAGGCAATAAGCATATGGACTACCCCTATCTGCTGGTGGGGCTATATATTCTTTGTAGACGCCCTCATCTTCAGACTGAAGGGCAGTTCACTCATCAGCACGAGAAGGAATGAGTTTTTCCTGCAACTGCCCCTCTCGATAGGGTTCTGGCTGATTTTTGAGATATACAACCTACATCTTCAGAACTGGGAGTATCGGGGTCTCCCGGAAAATCCCATAATACGCAGTATAGGATTGGGGCTCTCCTTCGCCACCATAATGCCAGGGATGTTCCAGACAGCAGAACTTCTCATGACCCTTAAGATATTCCAGAGGTTTAAGATATCAAAACTCCAGGCAACAAACAGGATAATATACGGCGGCATGGTTCTGGGGTTCATCTTTTTGATGATACCGCTCCTGGTAAGCCAACATCTGGCCCGCTATCTCTTTGCGCTTGTGTGGACGGGTTTTGTGATGGTGCTGGACCCCATAGCATACTCCAGCGGCGGCGATGCACTGCTCAAAGACTTAGAGGAAGGGACCATGGAGAGGATCCTCTGCCTATTTGTAGCAGGCTATCTCTGCGGTTTCTTATGGGAGTTCTGGAATTACTGGGCCGCAGCAAAGTGGGTCTACCTGGCGCCTTTCACACCGACCATAAAGGTCTTTGAGATGCCTTTAGCGGGTTTTTTCGGCTTCGGACCATTTGCCTGGGAGTATTTTGCCATGTATAATTTTGTAAGGCTTTTTAGCGGGAACAATACAAATCGGTGCTAAAATCCTTGGAAGTACCGTAAAAAATTCAGGCTACAACGGTCCATTCTAAATTTACAATGAGGTATCTAAACTAAAGCAGGAGGAGGATAAGAAATGGTCGCTGATCTTGACCTTAAGGGCGCCAAAACAAGACATCTCCAGGCGGGAGACATCCTTTTCTATGAGGGGAGTCCGGCCGACGAGATGTACTTTCTAGAGCGCGGCACAATTACGATAACCAAACGGGTGCTGAGCAAGAGTATAAAATTGGGCGAGGTGAATGCCGGGGAGTTTATCAGCGAACGCGCCGTACTCTGTGAAAGTCTTCCCCGCTCCGCAACGGCCGAGGCGCACACCGATTGCGACATCATCGTTATAGACCAAAAGATGTGCAAGAAGTTCAACGAGACCATCCCCCCTTTCGTCCAAAAGATGATAAAGAGGATGACCACCCGGCTTTACCAGACAAACGAGATAGTCGTAAAAATGGCGCGTACACAGGAGATGATAAGAGACCTGGCCATGCGAATGCAGATGCTTGAAAACTCTGTGCTGCAGGGCATGGAACATCACGGAACACTTTAGTCATGCGTCGTAACAGGCTGATACCTCTCGTTGTCTTTCTGTTTTCGTACGCCTTCAATACAGAGGGTCTTTGCACCGAGGACCGCCAACCCCTCGCAAAATGGACATGCATCTTTTATCTGGCAGGCGACAACTTCCTCGATTGGTTCACCCGCCAAAACCTGGAAAGGATGAAACAAGTAGGCTCCAGCCATGACGTCCGGGTCATAGTGCTGTCGGACAGGACAGACAAGGGGGGCCACCTGTACGAGGTGAGAAAAGGTTATTTGGTTGACTTACCCATTGAGGCAGTCAAACCGGAGTGGAAGAATGAGGAGCTTAACACTGGCGACCCCGAAACTCTTTCCACATTCGCCTCATGGGCCGTTGAGAACCTGCCGGCTGAGAATTACTTCATCCTCCTGGGCGGCTACGGCGAGGGATGGATGGGGCTTCAGCACGACCTGGATAACGGCGAGGGTAAGGTAGATATACTCAGCATAGATGAGTTGGAAGAGGCCCTTACCGACTATTACAAAAAGCATAAAGAAGACAAACGGCAAAGACTGCGTAGACATACTCGGACTGGACGCCTGCTATATGGGCATGGTCGAGGTCCTGTATCAGATAGGCGACAGGGCCAGATATGTAATCGTATCAGAAAATGAAGAGGCGCTTGACGGCTGGCCGTACGATAAAGTAATTGGGGCATTTGTCAAAGACCCCACCCGACCTGCCGGTGAGCTCGCATCTTCTGCCGTCGACGCATACATAGACCCCGTACAGAACGAAAAGGCCCCCAAGATAAATACCGTCTATACCGCATCACTTATTGATACGGAAGGCTTCAAAAAACTCATACCGCGGCTGGAGGCATTGGCGAATGAATTGAGAGATATATTACCCCTCGAGATAAAAAACATATTAGTCGTGGACCGGCTGACCAACACCTTTACAGTCAGCGCACACATAGCAGGCCGCTACGTCCCATACAGCGTTCACTACGACCTGGGAGAATTTCTTAAGGCGGTAACGTTTACCTTTAACAAACACCCTTCCGTGTGCACCACGGCGGAGGACGTCATGGAGGCCCTGGCCAAGGCGGTCGTAAAAGAAAGGCATCAGGACCTCGCCGACCGCAAGCTTTCACTCAGCGGCCTTACCATTTACTCGATGGGCGCCGAACTGGAGGCCTATAGTAAACTGCCGTTCTCCCAAAAGACCGGCTGGAACAAATTTGCAGAGGCCAAACTAAAGCCCCTGGAAAAGGCCATGGGGAAGAAAGAATAAAAGGCAGAGCAAGCTCTGCCACTACACAACTTTCAACAAGGTAAACTCCGTTGTCTATCGTGGTCTCCAGATTTTTTCTGGTAAACAACGACCTTTATGGTCGTTGTTTTAGAAACCGTGTCTGAGGCAGATGCATCTCTTACGCATCTTAGTAGCGTCTGGTCTCCGTACCAGACGCCCGCTCTAGCGATACGTCCGATGCGGAGATCGGACGCTACAGAAGAGTTATGCAGGGGTGCTGCAGGGCTTAAGCCCTGCAGCACCCACTACAAGACTCAACAAAACAATGTAGTGGCAGAGCTTGCTCTGCATAAATTCATCATCAAGTCGAGCAATCTCGACCGCTACGTAATTTTCAACGGAATGAAACTTCGTTGTCTACCTTAATACAGCCCCCAGTGCACTGCCGAGTCTTTCTTCCACCAGCTTGTGCATCTCGTTGGCCTCCTCGCCCCTCAGCGTCCTGTCGGGCGCACGGAAGTAGAGCCTAAAGGCAAGACTCTTTTTGCCGGACGGAATCTGCTTGCCTCGATAGAGGTCGAAAAACTCCACGGACTCCAAATATTGTAGCCCCGACTCCGCTATGCACTTCTCAATATCAGCCCAACTCACCTGCTCATCAACCACTACGGCCATGTCCCTTACGGCAGACGGATAGAGGGGCAGTTTCCTAAAGGCGGTTGTGAGGTCGGCCCTCTCCACGACGGCGTCAAAATCTATCTCCGCCAGAATTGGAGCGGAATTCAGGTCGAACTCCGCCACAATCTCTTTCTTTAGCTCTCCCAGCACCCCCAGCAACTTTCCATCCAGCTCAACCCGGCAGGACATTTTCTGATCGAAGGATTCGCCAGAGTACCCCTGCCACTGTTGGTGTCCACTTAACCCAAGGGCGGAGAACATACCCTCCACTATGCCCTTAAGGGCATAAAATGCCCTCTCGGGTATCACACCCTCTTCTTCCCAAAGCAGACAGAGACTGGTCTTCTCATCGGGCAGCTTTTCAGGGCCTGCTGTCGGGAGGTAGATACGCGAGAGCTCGAAGACCTTGACCCAGGGCACGTCTCGGTCCTGGTTGTGTTTCTTTACCTTAAGGAGATTACCCATAAGCGTCTGCCTTAAACGATCTTCTCCTTTTCGTATTGGATTTCGTATGGTAAGCGCCTGGGCATTGGAAAATGCGCCGAATCTCTGGTGCTGTGTGTCATCCACAATGCTGTAGGTTATTACCTCAGTAAGACCCCACCCTACCAATATCTCACGGGCCTTCCCTTCCACCTGTTCATACCTGCCTCTCGGCCTTACCTGGATGCTCAGACGGGTATCTGTGGGGATGTTATTGTAGCCGTATATGCGTGCGACCTCTTCTATAAGGTCTATCTCCCTGGAGACGTCGCCGCGAAAGCCGGGCACGGTCACGCTAAACCCTTCTTTACCGGCGGCCTTGACCTCAAACCCCAGCCGGGACAGTATGTCCTTCGCCGTGGCAGGCTCTATCTGTGCACCCAGCACGGCGTTAAGTCGCGACATTGTCAGGGTAACTACATGCTTTTTAATCTTACCGGAACCAATGTCAATTACGTCTCGCGCCACCTCGCCGCCCGCCAGCTCTTGTATCAACCGTGCGGCCCTCCTCGACGCCCAGTCCACACCCTCGGGGTCAACCCCCCTCTCGAAGCGATACGAAGAGTCCGTGGACAGCGTAAACCTCTTCGCCGCACGCCTTACCGTAGAGGGCATAAACCTGGCCGATTCCAGCAGGATGTTTTTGGTCGCCTCGGTCACCTCCGTATCAACACCGCCCATAACGCCTGCAATGGCAACGGGTCTGACGCCGTCGGCAATGACCAGGGTCTCCGGCGTAAGGTCGCACCTTGTACCGTCAATGGTCTTAATCGCCTCCCCCTTAACTGCGCGTCTTACCACAATCTTCTTGTCCGTTAATTTATCCATGTCAAACGCGTGGAGGGGCTGACCTGATTCAAGCAGTACAAAGTTGGTGATATCCACAACGTTGTTTATCGGCCTAAGTCCTACTGCCTCGAGGTGTTTTTGCAGCCATGAAGGCGAGGGGCCTATCTTAACCCCACGGATTACACGCGCCGTGTAATGTGGGCACAGTTCAGAATCCTCCACATGGATTTTAAAATCTACGGGTGCCTTACCTGCCTTGTAGTCCACCTCCGGAAGGCGCAGCTTGCTGCGGGTTATGGCGGCCACCTCCCTTGCGATACCGAGGACACCCAGACAATCCGGCCTGTTTGAGGTCACCTCGACGTCCAGGCAGTAATCATCCTGCAGGGGATTAACTTCCTCCACAACGAATCCGGCGTCCGTAAGGGTGTCGGCAAGCTCTTGTGCGGAGAGGTCAAAATCGCAGTATTCCTTTAGCCAGCAATAGCTTACTTTCATAATCCTTGAGGGTTAATTTTAAAGGGGCGCGGCGTGCCCCTACCAAATTGCAAATTAGCATGTAGGGTGCGTCTTGACGCACCAAATTATTCTAGATTTATCAGGTAGACAATAAAGCCTACCTTCGTTGACGGCAGCAAACATCAACGACCGTAAAGATCGTTGTCTACCAATGCCACATGAAAGGAGCAACTGCAAAGAGATGATACCATGTCACGTCAAAGTAGATTGCGGATTGATCAAAATTGTGACAAAAAGCGCATGTCGTTCTCAAAAAACAGCCTTATATCGTCTATGCCGTACTTGAGCATGGCTATTCTTTCAACACCCATCCCAAACGCAAAGCCGGTATATTTCTCTGCATCATAGCCCACCGCCTTGAAGACATTTGGGTCCACCATCCCTGCCCCAAGTATCTCCATCCATCCTGAGCCGCACGTGCTGCAGCCCTTCCCCTTACAGAGAGAACACGAAATCTCCACCTCCGCCGATGGCTCCGTAAAGGGGAAGAAGGACGGTCTGAAGCGCATCCGCGTGTCAGGGCCAAAGTACGCCTGGGCGAACAGCGCCAATACACCCTTCAGGTGCCCGAAGGTAACGCCCTCTTCCACCATCAGGCCCTCTATCTGGTGGAACATGAAGGAATGTGTGGCATCCACTGTATCGGGTCTGAAGACCTTGCCGGGGGCAATTATGCGTATGGGAGGCCGTTGCTTCTCCATTATCCTAATCTGTACGGTTGACGTCTGGCTCCTCAGAAGGACGTCATCTTTGAGATAGAAGGTATCAAAATCATCCCTGGAAGGGTGGTCGAGAGGTATATTGAGCGCTTCAAAGTTGTAGAACTCAAGCTCGACCTCCGGCCCAAAGGCCACCTGAAAGCCCATGTCCGCAAAGATATCCTTTATGTCCTCTATGGTCTGTATCAGGGGATGCTTATGACCCAGGGGAGGCCGCCTGCCCGGAAGCGTCACGTCCTGGACAGGGCCCACCGCCTTGGGACGTTGCATATCCAATAATGCGGTTTTTGCCCCTTCATACCTGCTCGTTATATCCTTTTTCAGTTCATTAAGAAGGCGCCCCATCTCGGGTCTCTGTTCGGCGGGCAGGGACGGGATTTTTGCAAGGAGTTCACTCAGAATCCCCTTTCTCCCCAGATATTTTACGCGGAGGGTCTCAAGCTCATCCGGCGAGCCGATGCGGCGCAACTCGTCTTCCGCCTCCGCCTTTATTCCTTGAAGTTCCGCTTTCATAATAATATTTAACTGGAATTTGTGGGGGAAAAACTCTGCAAATCTAAGGAAATAAAGAAATTATGCCAAAGCGAAATAATATCATAACACACACGATTGTCAAGGAAACTCACTTACACTTGGGAGCAGACTAAAAATGTGGTAATTAGGTAATCGAGTTGGCGTGCATTGAGAACAAAGGGTTTGAGAGGGATGGATAAAGTCTCGGTGGGGACAAGCAATGTCTAACGCATATTTGACAGCGCTTTATAGTTTAATTACTAGAATTCAAGCCCTTTTTTCGTAGAAACCTCAGGCAGGCATCAACCACATCGGCATCGTAAAGGACACCTTTGCCACTTGAGATTTCCTCAATGGCCTTGTCTACACTAAGGACCGGCCTGTGCGGACGGCGAGATGTTATAGCATCTACAACCTCAGCTACGCCTAATATTCGCGCCTCTACCAGAATCTCTTCGCCAGAAATTCCTAAAGGATATCCGTAGCCATTCATCCTTTCGTGATGTTGGAACACGATTCTAGCAACCGGCCACGGGAATTCTATCTTTTTCAGCAAATGGTAACCGAACCAGGGATGATGTTCAATTACACTAAGTTCAGTCCCAACTAACGGGACCGGCCTGAGGAAAAGATCGGAAGGTATATACACGCTGCCGATATCATGAGCGAGACTGGCTAGGCGGCATCCTTCGATCTTCTCCTCCGAAAGACCCATTTCACCGGCGATAGCGCAGGCAAGTTTTGCCACACGCTGGTGATGGCCGTGAATGTAAGGATCCCTCGCTTCGGCCATCAAAGCCATTACCAGGAGAGCTTTCTCTATATCTCTCTGCCACTTCCCCCGGGCCTGTTTAAGTTCTTGATTTCTATTCGCTAGTTCCGCAGCGTGCTCGGCCACACGATGTTCCAATGTCTCAGCCAGTGCTATCAGATCTTCCACCGCCCGGCCGAACTCTAACCTTAAGGGCGTTCTTTTGGTAATCCGCTGGTGCAGTAATTTTAATCCCTTAACAAGCTGCCCTTTTAGTCCTTCTTTGTCTACCATCTTATTCCATACCTGATACAGCGTTGGTCAACAATTTAAAGACACGCGGCATCCTCTTTTACCGGGAAGGATATTGCAGGAAATAAAGTGTCTACGGTAAGACGAATGCCGTGCTATATTTTCTTGTTAAAGAGGACGCTTGTACAAACTACTTCTGTATATTCACAGTGTTAGTTTGATATACAAGCGACACGTTGTGAATTGCTATTATGAGGAAACAAACGGGGACCTTAGTCGGTTTCCAGATGCCCCAACTTTTATCCGAAAAAATAATATTCCTTTTCCCTTCCATAGTCAACCTAAAAATAGCTTCCTTCTGCCAAAGAGAAATGCAAATACCGACACCCTTTACGGGGAATATGCCTTACGAGACCTCTGGGAAAGTGTGCTTTACAGGGTTCAAGCCAAGTTTTACCCTCCCCCTATTCCCCTCAATCGAGGGGGAAAATTAAAGGTGCTAACAGACTTTTTCAGATGGTTCCTTATGTTAGTATTCTGCCGATACTTAGGCTATTATTCCCTTTTTTGTACATAATATATACCCTGACACAGAAATCGTTTACAATCTTTTTAATTGCTTGACACTTCTTTAACGAAGGGGCTAAGATTAAGCTTAATTCAGACCGAAACCTCTGAAAACCCACATCCACCGAAGGCGGGTCGTTCTGAGGAAACGAAGCGGCAGACAACGAAATTTATTTCGTTGAATCAATCCGCCTGAGGCGGATAAAGGTCGTTGTCTACCAGATTCTTCTCCACCTTAGGCGGAGAAGGACGACAGAGATGCTTGGGCGATTTCTGTAGGGTTCCAAACTACATAAAGGTGGGAATCTTGTCCCTGGACTTTAAGATAAAGATAGGCGGTGCTGCGGGGCAGGGGATGCAGACTGTCGGCCACACCCTCAGTCACGTCTTTACCAAAGGCGGATACCAGGCATTCTTAATCCAGGACTACCAGTCCCGCATAAGGGGCGGACATAACACGTCTACGGTAAGGATACGGGATGGATACGTCTCCGCCATGACTGAAGGGGTAGACGTACTAATAGCCCTTAATAAAGAGACCATTGACCTCCACAGGGAAGAAGTCCCACAAGGTGGGGCAATCATATACGACGGCGAGAAGATTAAACTCACCCAACAGGATGCGTGCCTTATAAACGTACCCCTCGACCGGCTTGCCAGCGAGAAGGGCGGCAATAAGATATACAGTAACTCCGTGGCGGCGGGCGCCGCACTCGGCCTGATGCGTTACGACTTCAATCCCCTGGCTGATATGCTAAAGGAGATGTTCATCCAGAAGGGAGAGGCCGCAGAAGATAACGTCAGGGCCGCAAGGGCAGGATATGAGTTCACCGCAAACAATTTCTCAAGACAATTCAATAGAAATCTCACTCCTCTTAATGACAGACGGCGGATGCTTATAAGCGGTAACGAGGCCCTTGCCCTTGGAGCGCTTGCGGCCGGGTGCAAGTTCATGTCCGCCTACCCAATGACCCCGTCAACCGGAATAACGACCTACCTGGCCGGAAAGACCAGGGAATGGGGACTGATAGTGGAACAGGCGGAGGACGAGATAGCCGCCATAAATATGGCCATAGGCGCCTCTTACGCAGGGGTGAGGTCATTGACCGCCACGTCGGGCGGCGGCTTCTGCTTAATGGTAGAGGGTCTTGGACTGGCAGGCATGA
>Ga0154374_115_pt3 | contig 13987 bp, 16 predicted proteins | sample RifGroA2_FD_105618 | JGI IMG/M metagenome (GOLD analysis project Ga0154374, IMG submission 105618) | Planctomycetes bacterium GWA2_50_13 | reverse complement strand
CGTGGTACTGCTCCAGGAGGTCGTCTAATATATTCTCCCGTCTTTTTTCCACAAGAAGCAGAAAGAAGTTCCTGACCAGGGGGCTTACGTGTGGGGCAAAGACGCCTTTGACGAGTCTTGTCTTTTCGTCCCGTGTGACTGAGGGATGGAGAAAGATTTTTTTCAGTTTCTCATTTTGTCTAAAAAGCTCAGCCACGACCTCCAAATCGCCGGTGACTTGTTGAAATTGGTCTTTTGATCTGGCCAGCTCGAAAAGCGCCTGGAGATACCCTATGGCTAGCGTCTTATCTATCACTTAATACCCTCCACGCCTTTGATGAACTCGTCTACCAATTCTTCCGCCTTGGCCTTGCTGATGGACGTCTCTATAAGTTTTTGGGTGGCGAGTATGGAAAGGTCTACCACCTGGTTCCGAATCTCTGCCGCCGCCTTTTTTCTCTCCAGCTCCACCGTTTCATGCGCCTTTCGTTTTATTGTCTCGGCCTCTTGACGGCTCTTTTCAACTATCTCCGTGCCCAGTACCTTGGCCTCCTTTACGGCGGCAGTGAGCTTCTTTTCCGCCTCCGCTTCGGCCTCAGTTACCTTTCTCTCGTAATTCGTCTTTAGATTTGCCGCTTCTGCGCGGTACTGTTCCGACTTCCTGTAGGTCTCCTGAACCTCTTCACGTCTGGCCTTTAGGGCCGCCAGTATTTTGCCAAAGAGGTATTTCCTCAGTATGTAGAGGAGTATCAGAAAACCGGCTGCCTGTATTATAAGCAGTCTAAGATCAACCCCGAGGGCTTTTAAGAATTCCAAGTCTTAGGACCTCCACTGAAAGCTATTTGGCTGTGTGCTTGATTATCTCCATGACTTCTTCCGTAGTGGGCAGTCTGCCCAGGAGTATAAACGATATGACAAGGGCGTATATGGTCAGCGATTCGATGAAGGCAAGACCAATGAACATGACTATCTGGAATTTACCGTACAGGTCAGGTTGCCTTGCCATTGCGTTTAGCGCCCCTCCAACACAGAGGCCCATACCTATGCCGCATCCGGAAGAGGCTATGGCCACAAAAGCAACACCCAAGACTAATGCTGCAAAATATATCATTGATATACCTCCGTTTCCTTAGTGTTCATCATGTACACCCATTGCACTTGAGATGTAAAAGCACGCCAGCAGGAAAAAGATGATTGCCTGAAGGGTGGCACAAAGCATGTCCAAGAGGACTATGGGAAGTTGTATGGGAATGGGGATAAAGCCCAACAAGAGGGGGGAGAAACCTATAAATATCGCAAGCACGGTATGCTCCCCCATCAGGTTCCCGAATAGACGGACGGACAGGGAGAGCGGACGGGCCAAGAACTCCTGTATGATGTGCAGTGGGAAGAATATAGGCGCCATCCAGAGGGGGTCTCCGACAAAATGTCTAATATAACCTACGGGTCCACGTGTCTTTATTCCCTGGTACTGGGTGACCAGAAATACTATAAGCGTAAGGGCTAGCGTAGTATTGTAGTTAGCCGTAGGGGAATGGAAAAGCGGTATCTGCCCTATCAGGTTCATAAATAATATGTAAATAAACAGGCTCCCGAGGAACGGTAAAAAGGCGCGGCCTACGTGGCCCATCTGCGATTCAATAAAGTCGTCCAGCCCCTCCACCACCAGTTCAAGCAGTGCCTGCATGGTACCGGGTATTTTCTCGAGTCGGCTTGTTACCGAAATGGACAGGAACGACAGAAATATTATTATTATCCCGGATATTACCACCGGCACCAACTGCTCTTCCGTGAGACCGAACAGTGTAAAGTCCTTGCCTACGAAAAGTTCCAAGAAACAAGGCAGTTCGACGACACCGTGTGACTGTGATGTTTCAGTCATTGCAGTCTCTTATCGTTCCTTTCTGATTAGAAGACGTCCCGTGAATGTACGCTTGGGACCCTGACCGATTTGTTAAGGAAACCAACCAGCAATAAGCTTAGGAGTTTTAACGTAATTACGGCCTGTACGGTGCTAAGGCCGACGAAAAGCGCCACTATGTGTACGTCAAAGTGTTTGAACAGGAGAAAAAGGGCAACACCCATAGCGACGTATTTAATGATGCCGAGTAAGAGAAAGGCGGGTTTTTGCCCTTTCAATCCGGGCTGCATAAAGCGGCGTATGCTCCACCACGACACCCGGCAGAAGGCGAGGCTGATGGCTACACCGGCCGCCAGGCTTAAGGTAAAGTTTATGGAATTCAGCGCCGTGGAGCACACTATGAGCAGCATTCCCGTAAATAGAGACGTGTCGAATACCCTTTCGGGGAAACCCGGGTCTAGTTCGAATAGATTAGCCTTGTTCAGTTCTCTCATCACCAAATGCCCTAAGGCCTTTTATTTGCCGAGAGTTTCTTCAACACCCTGTAGAACTCCACAAAACCTGCGGCTATGCCCAGCATAACAAACGTGATCATCAGTTTTGGCGTCGTGCCAAAGCGAGAGTCCAGATAGCTTCCTACAAAATAACAGCCTACAATTGACCCCACCATGAAGAAGCCAAGGCTTATGGCCCTTCCGTATGCGATATATGTGTCCGGCGGCCCTTTGCTGTTCAAGCTCTGCTCACAACACTAATGGGGAGGGCAGGTTTGTTATTGCCTGCCCGTCCTTCATACCTTTTTGGAGGAAAATCTCTCCACAGCCCTCATTGTATGCCAGTTAACTCTGGATAAACAATCTAGTATATTTATGTATAATGGAGATGCCTTGGGTACGCATACCCCTGAAATAAGTCTGTCTTCATGTTCTATGGCATAATTATCACCAACCTCATTCAGGCGTACTCCTTCCTCCAACACATACTTTACCAGGACGGGATTTCCGGTTAGAAATGCATCTCCCGCACTTTTGAGAATCTTACGGGTATTTTCAAAAAGGGATTTTAATTCCTCTACGGCCTTGTTGCTGAAAAGAATCTCGTCCTTTATCTTATTCCTTACGATAGGCAGCATGTTCTTCAATGCCTCTGCGACCCTATGAAGATGGCTTACCGCTGCAATAAGTTCCTTTAGTTGCTCCTTCTCCTCTTCCGTTTTGCCGGGAATTCCAACCAGGAAACCTGTTAGTTCCTTTTCATCCTTGAATATATCGTCTCCAATCTCTTCAGCCTGTTTTATCCTCTTCTCACTGTGACGTATAAACCCATCTATAGTAGTGTGCAGCATCCTCTCTGCCTTGAGGCACATTGCGTTAAGTCTTTGAGAGGCTTCTCGTAGATTGTCTCTGCTTGCATGGGCTTCCATTATTTTAGACCTACGGTAAATCTTTCATTGCCTGACAGCTCGCCTCGATAGTGGCCTCTATGTCTGAGTCATTATGGGCGGCGGAGACGAAGGCTGCCTCAAACTGGGAAGGCGCCAGATATACGCCCCTTTCCAACATGCCGTTAAAGTAGCGAGCGTAACGCTTTGTGTCAGAAGACGTTGCCGTCTTATAATCGTGAACGGTGTCTTTTGTAAAGAAGGTGCAGAGCATGGAACCTACCCTTGTGTGGTATGTTTTTACCCCGGCGTCACGCGCCGATTTCTCGAATCCTTCTGCAAGACATTGGGATTTTTTTTCAAGCTGCTTATATATGTTTTTATCCCTCAGTCTCTCAAGGGTAGCTATGCCCGCGCTCATGGCCACAGGATTCCCGGAGAGCGTTCCAGCTTGATATACTGGGCCAACCGGGGCTACGCGGTCCATTATCTCAGCCCTCCCGCCGTAGGCGCCTACCGGCAGGCCGCCGCCAATTACCTTTCCTAATGTAGTAAGGTCGGGTTTTATACCGTACAGTTCCTGTGCGCCGCCAGGCGATACGCGGAAACCCGTCATCACCTCGTCAAAGATGAGGACGATACTGTAATGCCTTGTTATCTCCCGCAGCTTTTCCAGGTAACCGGGTTTGGGTGGTACTACGCCCATGTTCCCTGCCACCGGTTCCAGGATTATGCAGGCAACCTCTTTACCCCGTTCCCTACAAAAATTTTCTACAGCATTACTGTCGTTAAAGGGGAGGATAATTGTGCTGTCAATATAACCCTGGGGGACGCCCGGACTTGTCGGTACACCCAGTGTTGTTGCCCCGGACCCTGCCTTTATCAAGAGGCCGTCTACGTGACCATGATAACAGCCTTCAAACTTTATTACCAAATCACGCCTGGTAAACCCCCTGGCAAGCCGGATGGCGCTCATAGTGGCTTCCGTACCGGAGTTTACCATCCTTACCTTATCAATGGACGGCATAAACTCTTTTACGAGTTTAGCCAGTTGTACCTCTAACTCTGTGGGCGCCCCAAAGCTTGTACCCTTATCTACAGCGGCCTTAATTTGTCTTGCTACGTATGGTTCGTTATGACCAAGGATTAGGGGTCCCCAGGAACACACGTAGTCTATATACTCGTTGCCGTCTATGTCTCTTATACGGCATCCCGAGCCGGACTGTATGAATATGGGATGGCCACCGACGGGGCCGAAGGCCCTTACCGGGCTGTTCACCCCACCGGGGATATGTTTTAATGCCTCTTTGAAGACCTCGTTAGATTTACTGATGGTGAAGTTCTTTGTCACTGGGGGCAAAGTAGAATCTCCGCAAGTAAAAGAAAAAGCCATTCTACAGAACGAAAAGATTTTGTCAAGGACTTTAAGTCACTTGAAAAGGATCGACAAGGCAGATGTGGACGTGTGCCGTAGAAACCCTCGCAGTTTAAGGACTTGGATGTTATAAACCTTTCCAAAATGGATGGGAAAAATGAGGCCTCCAACATCGGCCGAGGAAATGCGCAGTCTTGCAGAGGGTACTGTCAGTAACTGCGGTATGGACAGCGCTTTTACGGTAAGAGTTTTGGCGTTATACGCCCCAACACTTGACGGTTTTATCGCCTTGTCTAAGATTTTAACTGCGCCTTGCAGAACTATGGACTTAGGGCCTAAGATTGCTATTGACAATATAGTTGAGGCTGTGGTATATGTTAGACAATTCACGTAGAGAGCTGTATCTTCAGAGGGGTTATTTAGCTTATTAGCGGCTTTTTAACATTAAGGAGAGCGTGTTGAACGTAGAAGATATCGAAAAAGAGGTAACGTCCATTGTTGCGGAAGTTACGGAACTAGATAGGGACGAAATTTGGAAGAAGAGAGATGCCAATTTCTTTAAGGAATTAGAGATAGACTCTCTCTTAGCCCTAGAGATATTAGCTCTTATAGAGAAGAAATTTAAGATTCAGATACCAGAGGAGAAGCTGGTAGATATCACCTCTTTGACGGCTACCATTGACATGACCAAATCGGTGCTGGCTGAGAGTGGAAGGCTGCAGGAAGCCTAGGCCCAAAAGGCTTGACAAAAGGGGCCTATGATAATGAATTTCGAGGAGGTAAAGAAGCTCGTCCCCCAAAGATACCCCTTCCTGTTTATAGATAAAGTAGTTGAATTAGAGGAAGGGAAAAGGGTAGTTTGCCTCAAGAATGTTTCCGGGAATGAACCTTTCTTCGCAGGGCACTTTCCAGAATATGCAATAATGCCGGGGGCCCTTACCCTAGAGGCATTGGCGCAGGCCGCAATAATACTCTTCAAGAAAAGCTTCAAACAGGACAACAATCCGGGCGCAGTCTTTTTACTGGCCGGAGTAAAAGCAAGTTTTGTGAAACCAGTTTTCCCAGGGGACCAATTGTTTCTGGAGATAGACGTAGAGAAGGTTGTCTCTAATGCGGCCATGGTGCGAGGCATTGCAAGAGTTGGAGAGGATACGGTAGCGAAGGCTTCATTCACTTTTGCTACGGCTGATAAGACGTCTCTCGGTTGAGGTTGCGGAGGTATGAATAAGTATAATAAACGTATAGTTATTACGGGTGTAGGTGCCATAACGCCTGTTGGTTCAGGTAAGGAAGCCTTTTGGGAGGCTATACTTGCGGGCAAATCTGGCGTAGATGACGTTACTTGTTTTGACACGTCCCAACATAAGGTTCACAAGGGATGTGAGGTGAAAGACTTTGACTTTCACGACTATATAGATAATGGTTCGACTGAGAGTTTCGGAAGGGGTTCTCAGTTTGCTATAGCGGCTGCCAAGCTGGCACTGGACGATTCGAGACTTAAATTGAATGCTATAGACCCAGAGAGAATGGGTGTCTCGGTTGGAACGACCGGCGGTGAGATACAGATACTAGAAAAAATTGACCTCCTCCGATATGAAAACGAGGAGAGCCAGATTGACAGCCGGCTCTTCCTTCAGCACCCGTGCAACAATATACCCGCCAATATAGCCAAGGTGTTTGGGTTTAAGGGGCCTAACACCATTATACCTACAGCGTGTGCTGCAGGTAACTACGCCATCGGTTACGCCTGCGACCTTATAAAACTGGGTAGGGTGGACTTCATGCTTGCAGGCGGTTCGGATCCGTTTTCAAAGGTAGCCTTTACAGGCTTCAGCCGTCTGGCCGCAGTGGCGCCGGACGTATGCAGGCCCTTTGACAAGAATCGAAAGGGGATGTTGATCGGAGAGGGGGCGGGCATACTGCTGCTGGAGTCCCTGGACAGCGCTTTAGCGAGGGGAGTGGACATTTATGCGGAGATTATAGGATACGGTCTGAGCTGCGATAGCTATCACATTACAATCCCTCATCCCGAGGGAGACGGCGTAATCTCTTGCGTTAAAAAGGCCCTTCAGGATGCTCGGATTAACCCTGAGGACGTACAGTATATCAGTGCCCACGGCACCGGCACCGTTGCCAACGATAAGGCAGAAACTATTTCTATAAAAAAGGTGTTTGGTAGGCATGCTAATAAGCTCATGGTAAGTTCTATAAAGTCTATGATGGGTCATACTATGGGCGCGGCAAGTGCCATAGAGACTATTGCCTGTGCGCTGACGGTTAAAAACAATAAAGTCCCACCCACGATAAACTACGAGACAAAAGACCCCGAATGCGACCTGGACTATGTGCCGAACGTATCGCGAGAACACCGCGTAGACATCGCCCTTAACACTGCGTACGCCTTTGGTGGTAATAACAGCTGTCTGGTAGTCAAGAAATTCCTTAACTAAATCACCAGTAGGTGCAGTTATAAGTCTTCATCTGGCGGTTTTCTGTCTTTGGTTTCTGGAATAAGCAGACTAATGGAAAAAAGGGTAGTAGTTACAGGCATAGGCATCATAAGCCCTGTCGGCGTCGGCAAGGAGAGTTTCTGGGAGAACCTGCAGAACGGTGTCTCAGGCATAAAGCCGATAAGCCTTTTTGACGTGAGTGAATATAGGTCCAAAAAGGCCGGAGAGATACCGGATTTTGACCCTAACAAGTTCTTGGGGAGTAAGGGGATACGTCATTTTGACAGGACGTCTCTCTTGGTTACCGCCGCCTCAAGCATATGCATGGAGGACGCCAAACTCGATAAGGTATACAAGGAGGATGACTTCGGTATAGTTCTCGGCTCCACCTTTGGCAGCATTGACAGCATAAGCACCTTTGATATGGAGGCCCTCAGTGAGGGGCCTAACTACGTCAACCCGATGGACTTTCCTAATACGGTCTTAAACGCCCCCGCCAGCCGTGCCTCTATATTTTGCCGGGCAAAGGGACTCAACTCTACCATCTCTACCGGTGAATCAAGCGGTGTGGACGCAATAATATGTGCCTCTGACTTTCTTAGGCTTGGCAGGATAAAGGTCGTTATGGCGGGCGGTGTGTATGGGCTTACCAAGAATATATTCTGGGCTGCCTGCAAAGCGGGGGTGCTGTCCGGGAGCAATAGCGCCGGTGGCGTAGAGATATGTGCGCCTTTCGACAAAAGGCGTAACGGTATAGTTATGGGTGAGGGCGCAGCGCTTCTCCTTCTTGAATGCATGGAAGATGCCAAGGCAAGGGGCGCCAAGATATACGCAGAGGTTAAAGGTTATGGTACCAGCTTCAACCCCAACTTGGGCGGCAGTGAAGACCGGGGGGGAGGGGTAAGGGCCATATCCATGGCTCTCAATGGCGCCGGACTCAAGCCGAAGGACGTTTCCTTGATATATGCTAACGCCAACTCCAGTATTAACGGTGACAGGATGGAGAGCACCGTCATAAAGAAGGCCCTCGGCGACCTTGCAAAGAAGATACCTATAAGTGCGATAAAGTCCATGACGGGAGATTGCCTTGATGCGTCAGGTGCGATGCAGTGTGCGGCCTCGGTCATGTCAATCAATACGGGGTTTATCCCCCCTACCATCAACTATAAAGAAGCTGACCCTGACTGTGACCTGGACTACGTGCCGAATAAAAAGAGACAGGCACGGGTAGATAATGTGCTTGTGGAGTCATTCTCGTATACGGGCAATTGTTCTGCCCTGATAATGTCTAAATACTCCTAGAAATGGCGGGACACGGCCTTTCTATAAAAAAGAGTGAGTTGCAGGATAAATATGATGTTGTTGTAATTGGAGCGGGCGTAGGAGGGCTGGTTTCGGGCGCCTTCCTTGCCAAGAGGGGCAAGAAGACCCTGGTAGTAGAGCAGCATAACATCCCAGGGGGCTACTGCACGTCGTTTAAACGAGGGGCGTATATCTTCGATTCCGCCGTACATCACATCGGGGGCTGTAGTAAGTACAGTATAGTTGGCAGATGCCTGAAGGAATTGGGGATAGAGCTGGAATTCTTTGGGCTGGACCCGATGGACAGCCTCATATTCCCTTCGTTCTCCATAGACATACCCGCAGACATCGAGAGCTATAAGTCGTCCTTACAACGGAGATACCCGGCAGAAAAGGATAATATATCCAGATTTTTTAGTGAGTTTATAAAGCTGTACAGGGCCATAATAAACGAATCGGAGAATAGCCCCACACTGCAGAAGTACAGGGAACAGACCTATGGGGTAATGCTCGACAGTTTCTTCGACGACCTGGAGCTTAAGACGGTACTGGCGGGGCAGTGGGGGTATCTAGGTTCACCGGCGTATGAGGTTTCGAGTATCGGTATGTGCCAGATGCTTGTAAATTATCTCAGAGACGGGGCCTGGTATCCAAAGGGAGGAACACAAAATTTTGCAAACGCCTTTGCCAAGAGTCTCAGGGACTCTGGCGGTGACCTGCTCCTGTCTTCCAAGGTAAAAGAGATTTTTCTTAGAGATAACAAGGTGGCCGGAGTAAGACTTGACGGGGGTGAAGACGTTAAGGCTGAATACGTTGTCTCAAACGTTGACGCCAAACAGACTTTTTCTGACCTGATCAAGGAAGAAGTGGACCCGGCTTATATGGACAGAATCAGGGGGATGAAAGAAAGTCCTTCTTATTTTCTCCTTTATCTTGGTCTGGACCCGAATGTGGATTTAAGTAATTTTAAGAGGGGGTTTTATCACAGCCCTAACAACCAGTGGAAATACGTATCGGCGCCGACCAAGGTAGACCCGTCACTTGCCACAAAGGGCCGGCAGGAGATAACAGTAGTGGCCACCACAGAGGAAAAATATGATGAGGTTAAGGACTGGAAGGGCTTGAAAGATAGACTTACCAAGTGTACAATACGCTACCTGGAAGATTTTGTGCCGAACCTTGAAAGACACATCGAGGTAGTGGATGCGGCAACACCAAAGACCCTTTGGCGGTATACACTTAATTCAAAGGGTGCTGCATACGGGTGGGCCGTAACGTTGGACCAGACGGGACCGGGCAGGCTAAGTAATAAGACGCCGGTAGATAACCTCTACATGGCGGGACATTGGACCAACCCGGGACCCGGTGTCTGTGCCGTCGTGTCTTCGGGCTGGCGGGTCGCAAACATGATTTTAGAGAACGGGAGATAAAGGTTATGAAGAAGATAATGCTCGTAAACCCTCATCCTCCAGGACGTCACGGCGAGGAAAGCATATCTGTAATAGTCCAGATGCCTCTGAATCTGGCCTACATTGCTGCCCTCACACCGGGTGATGATTGGGAGTTTGACGTCGTTGACGAGAACCTGGAGCTGGCGCTTGATGACAGCGAAGAGAACATAACCTTTGCCCCCCCGGATATAGTAGCAATAACCGCACTCACCTATCAGGCCCCAAGGGCCTACAAGATTGCCCAGGCGGCGAAGAAACACGGCTGTACCACAATTATGGGCGGCATACACACCTCTGTGTCCTCAGAAGAAGCCCTGCAGTACGCAGACACGGTTATTACGGGCGAGGCGGAGACCGTCTGGCCGCAGGTCATAAAGGATTTTGAAAACGGGAAGCTGCAGAGACGTTATGACGGCGGCCTCCCGCACCTCTCAGTGCTAAAAAGAGTATATCCCGACAGAGAACTTATGAGAAGGAAGTACGGCTACAAGTTCTCTTCTATAATAACCACCAAGGGCTGTCCCAACCGCTGCGATTTCTGCAGCGTGCCCACTTTCCAGGGACAGAAGTTCAGGGAGAGGCCCTACGAGGACGTGCTCGATGAGATGGCGGCCACGACTTATAAGGGACTTATGTTCGCCGAGGACAATTTCTACGGCCACGGCGCGCGCTCGGCCGAAAGGGCGAAGAACCTCTTCAGGGGGATGATTGAGAGAGACCTTAAGAAGGATTGGCTGGGCTTTACAGCCTTGAATATCTCACAGGATGCAGAGGCCCTCAACCTGATGAGAAAATCCGGCAACTTCGGCTTCCTGGTCGGTATTGAGAGCACCAACCCGGAGGTCCTCAAAAAGATGGGCAAGAGGGTGAACCTAAAACTGGGGGCGACCAATTACAAGGACTGCATAAAGAAGATACACGATGCGGGTCTTATCGTCTGGGCCTCAGTGGTGTTCGGCGCCGACGGCGACGACAAGGATTCGTTCAAGAAAATGGTTGATTTTGTGTACGACTGCAAGGTGGACATCCTGACCTACGGTCTTGACTGTCCATTCCCCAAGACGCCACTTTTCTACCGGCTTGATTCGGAGAAGAGGCTCTTCCGCAAGAATTTCCCCGAGGACTGGGTCTACTATGAAACTGCCAACGTGGTTCATAAGTTTGTTGACATGACCCTGGACGATTTTGTAGACGGCATGCAGTACGTATATGACCATGTATACGCTGGAGACAGCATCCGCAAGAGGTTCAGGACGTCCATGCAGGAGACCGGCGACCCGCGCAACTCCATGTTTGCCCTCAGGGTAAGCCAGGACTGGGACCAGGTATTCCTGCAGGTGCTTGAAAACCTGCACAAACTGCAGGCCTCCGGCGATTATTACAAGGACTGCTACGCCGGCACATCAAAGACCATCTCACTGCCTGCGTAGTACAGCACAAATTTGGATTAATAAGAATAGGAGCACAATATGTTGTGTCCCTACGAATTTTATGGGGAGAGGATCGCAGGGCTTTAGCCCTGTGTGAATTAATATCTACAATCCATACCTAGGGCTAAAGCCCTGAGCACCCACCTACTTCTCTAACGTTGTGTTAATTGATATTTCGCTGGCGCAAGATCCTTTTAAAGGCTTCTATATCTTCTGGCTTTTCAAATCTGTGAATCATACTATGGCAGTTAGAGCAAAGAACTGCAAAATCATGAACCGGATCAAGTGTAACCCGCTGGCCCTTCAACTCGGATATAGGTGTCAGATGATGTGCTTCGATAAATTCTTCACCCAATAGGCCATAAAATTTAGCAAAATTAAAACCGCATGCTTGGCAAGTGTAGCCATGATTTTTTTTTGCTGCCTTCGATAATTTTACATTTCTCTCTATCCTTTTGTGTTCTCGTAACTTCCTAAGGTCTTCTGTACCCTTTGAAATATATGGTTCGTCTTGTTCTCTCACAGACGATGCAGTCGGAATATTTTCGTTATAGCTGAGGAGCTCATATAATCTCAGCATATCTCTGAAATTTGATATGAGTTGATCTTCCGAGGGTAGATTGTCAGAATTGTAATATTGCGCATAAATATTACCAACTTCGTAGAACGCTGCAAGCTCTGAAGTTGATGAAATTGCTAGGTTTATTGGTGTATCTTGAAATTCCTCAAGACTAGGTCCGATTTGCGCTCTAAAATCTGATGCCCGTATTTTTAAGACATGCTTCGGATTATCTTTATATTTCTCTCTTATCTCTGTTACACCCTGATTTAAAGAAAGGTACACTCCTTTCATATTTTCTTGAAATAAATAGACAGGGTAATAACCGGATTGTGCCGACTCTGTAACAAGAATATCAAAAACTGCAACCCAAGGGCAGTTAGCCCAAGTCCCTTGACCGGCCGAGCCAGTAAATTTGTATCTATTTGGGTTATCGACTAAACTCTCTAAATCCTTTGGGAAATCGTGGCGTAAAAAGTGAGCTAAAGCATGTCCCGAGAAAGGCTCATTCTTTGCGGAAGGGTATTCTCTTAAAATTCTTTCTATATTTTCTCTTAGCATTTCCGTTATTGCATTTTAAAATGCAAATAGAATTTTATTTAACTTTAAAAAGGCACCTATTTCATTATACACGAGGACAACCTAGGTTTTAAGTGCTAGATAGAATCTCCCCTTAAAGCTCTGCGGTCAACAAAATAATACCCCATCAGTCTTTTGCTGGTCAATGGGGTTGTTGGTAGGAGTGTAGGAAATATACGAGGATAGTGGAATGGTGTGTCCAGACACATCCTGTGACTACTTTTTGTCATTGCGAGCGAAGCGAAGCAATCTCATAGACATTACGCCCCCGCAATGACGATAAAAGTATATGGTGCGCCGAGGCGCACCATACGGTAAAAAATATTTTTGTGTAGCGTGGCAGCTTGCTGCCACGTTCAATCCGCCTAAGGCGGAGAGCAAGCTCCAACGCTACATTTGGTAAGGCCCGATAGATGTGGTGATTACAAATGGGCAGACACGGAAGTCTGCCCCTACGAGGCTATGGACTGGTGGGGAAGACCATCGTGTCGACGTCTTTTACCAGTTGATACATCCTGCGGGCATCCTGCAGGGCCTTTTCCTGGTTTACCAGGGGTGTTATTTCTATCTTGGTGAATAGTGGGAATAGGGGCAACCTTGTGACAATCGCTTCTATTTCGGCATGGTCCTCTGCGTCAAATATGGCGGCTGCGCCCCGCCGTCCGGCCAGCTTACCTCCTGCCAGCACCTTACCCTTTTTCTTCATCCTGTCATAGTACTCCCATTCCTTTATCAAGAGTTCGAAGAAGGATTTTACAGGTATCTGATGGAGTTTTTCTATCTCTACCTTTACTAGAAAGAGCATGGGAGTCTTACCTCGCATTTGGTTAATAATGTTGTAAGGACAGTTACGTCAGAGGAGAACTGTCCTTGCAAGAATCGCCGGGCAAGCCTTCGGCCCGAGCTCAGGCCGAGGGCTCGGCCACTACAACAGTATATGAGGAAAATATTTATGCCTCACATAACCATGCCACCGTCAACGTTGATTACATGCCCCGTGATATAACTGGCGTCGTCTGAGGCCAGGAACGCCACCACGCGGGCCACCTCTTCGGCCTTGCCTACACGGCCCAGCGGAATCAGCTTCAGCATCTCGTCTATGTATTTCTGGTCCAGTGCTTGCACCATCTCCGTTTCAATAAATCCCGGGGCGACTGCGTTTACCCTTACCCCGCGCCTGGCCACCTCCTTGGCAAGGGCCTTTGTAAAGCCTATAATACCCGCCTTTGAGGAGGAGTAGTTCGTCTGGCCCGCCATACCTACAAGACCGCTGACTGAGGTTATGTTTATTATGGAGCCGCTCCTCTGCTTCATCATGGGCACAACTGCGGCCTTAGAACAGTTGAAGACGCCGCTCAGATTAGTGTCTATTACGGCCTTCCAGTCCTCTTCCGACATCATCATCAGGATTTTATCTCTGGTTATGCCGGCATTATTTACCAGGAGGTCTATCCTGCCGAGTTCTTTTATGGCGTTATTTACCATCTCCTTGGATTGGTTAAAGTTGGCAACATCACTTTGCATTGCCAGCGCCTTTACGCCCAGCTTCTTTATCTCGCCCTCAACCTCTTTTGCCTTTTCTACGTTCTTGGCGTAGCTGAAGGCTACGTCTGCGCCGTT
>Ga0154374_172_pt1 | contig 16262 bp, 16 predicted proteins | sample RifGroA2_FD_105618 | JGI IMG/M metagenome (GOLD analysis project Ga0154374, IMG submission 105618) | Planctomycetes bacterium GWA2_50_13 | reverse complement strand
TTCCTGTAAACGTTCTTTACTACTGTCAGGGGATACGGGTTACCGGGGCATTGCCTGGCGGCCTCAAAAGTCCCGTCCGTAGAGAAGTCGTCTATCACAATAATCTCTAAGGGATGGCCGTATGAAAGCTCCATGCAGTTTTTTATCTTACCCTTGATTACCGCCTCTTCATTGTAACAGGGTATGATTATGCTGACGGAGCGGTCTTCTGTCAGACCTTTATCCATGGAAGAGCTTGCCATAGAAACGCTTAGCGAGCATTCGAGAGTAGTTTAGCGTTAGGGAAGGATAATATCTTGGATTGAACAGGATGTTTGGGGTCCATACGCATTCCCACGTGCAGAAACATCTTGTCCTGTCTATGAAGTTTCTGACCTCGTCTGCCTGGGGGGAGTGCCACAGCTTTGTAAAATTGTAGTCCCACTCCTGTATCTTGCCGATCTTCTTTGCAAGGAGTTCACACGGGTAGACGTCGCCGTCCGGGAGTAAGACGGCCATGAACCGACCGGCATAACACTGCGAATGGAATCGAGGCTGTTTCAGCGTGTCGTATATAATCTTGTGAAGAATCATGTTCTTGGCATTCAATACGTCCTTGCCGCTCCTGAAGTTCCTGTAGGAATAGGCCGTATTCCCGTTAAGTATGGAGGACTCCTGCAGACGGGTCATTTTGAGATAATTTTCGGCGGAGAATTGCGTTGACTCCTTGGCCATCGGTTTGCCCCTTGTGGCAATAATAGATATGCTGGCAAAGGGTATTGTCTTCTTAATGTAATGGAAAAGGTCTTCTGCATCTGTTTCATTAAATGAAGAGATTGTAATGTTTATGTTTAAGGACAACTTGGATTTCGCCAGTTCCTCCAGCGCCTTACACGTCTCTGTCGTCTTTTCAAAGGCGCCCTTCATGCCTCTTATTTTATCGTGCCTTTCGTAGAGGCTGTCTAGAGAGGTGGATATGGCGAGGTCAAGTCCCGGATTTTCCCGGACAATCGTGGATACGGTGCGCACGGTCTGGTCTGTAAGGGTCCCGTTCGTTGATATAAGCAGGCTCCTTACACCGGCGTTCACCCTGTACATCTTCGCTATCTCCGAGAGGTCTTCTCTGAGTATCGGTTCGCCGCCCGTCAGGCTCACGTGGCGCATCTCCCTGCCCAGCCCATGCGTTACCTTTTCTATCTCGTCCAGGGAGAGTAGGCCCTTGGTCCTGTATCTGACGTCTTCGCCGAAAACAAAGCAGTGGGAGCACCGCAAGTTGCATTCAGCGTTGACAAAGTGCACCAATTGAATCGGGCCGTCAACGTCCTTGACGAATAAATATTTCAGCATCTCTATCATTTATTCTTCCCGCGCTTCCTCATCGTAAATCTAATTGAAAATACCCCATAAGTAAAGGTACGTCAAGGGTTTTGCAGACGTACGCCTGGAGGAGTGACGGAGGTATTATACCGCAGCTTAAACTGTTCAGTAAACCGTTTTCAAGGTCTGCTATAGCGCCGTGATTTATTCTGAGGGTCTTATTACAGCCATCTGCTTCTCTAGAGTTGCAAGGATTTTATTGACCATTTCCAGGGTCTTCTGGTCATTACAAACCCTCCGGGCCTCCTGCAGGTGGTGTATTGCCTCTTGAGAATCTTTTTTATGGCTGAACAACAGTTGGGCCAGCGCTATGCGTGCGGCTGCGTTCTCCGGCTCTGAATTCACGGCAGTTGTATAGGCACTGATGGCCTCCTCCTGCAGCCCCCTCTTCTCATATACTGCGCCGATACCGCAGTATGCCCTCGTATAGGTCGGTTCTATACTCAAGGCCAATCTAAACTCTTCCTCGGCGTTTCTGAGGGCATTAGTGAGGACGTATGCTATCCCAAGGTTATTGTGCGCTTCCACGTTGTGATAATTAATTTTCAGGGCCTTCGTAAAGGTTTTTATTGCCTTATAGTATTGTTCTTCCTGAACGTAAATATTCCCCAGGTTGTTACAGGCCTCGCTGACACTGTCCAGTTCATTTTTATTTCTGATGTTGGGCAAACTATCGTAGAGTGCTTCACATCTGAGGTATTCTTGCTTCGCCTCGTTTATCAGCCCTTTCTCTTTGTAGGCGCAGCCGAGGTTGTAATGCGGTCTTAGTTTGTCAGGAGATTTTTTTACGGTGTCTTTCCACAGCAGGATGTCTGTCTCCCACACCTTGTTGCGTTCGTATGCACATACCCCATAGAAGAGTACGATGCCGGTAAGCACCGCGATCTCTGCCGTACAGAGACGCCTCGGCTCCGGTCCCTTCCGCGCGAGTAAGTAATGAAATGCCTTGTGGATGCCCACCGTTAGAAGGAGTAAGAAACCCAGCCCGGGGAGATATAATCGGTGCGTAACCATGAGGTCGCGAAGGGGGATGATGCTGCTTGTAGGGGCCAGTATTATAAAGAACCATAGGACGCAGAAGGCCGGCAGCCGCACCCTGTCCAGAAACAAGACCGCCGCCGTCAATACCGCAACGATGGATACCGCTGAGATTAGGGTGGGTAGTTCCCACAAGGTTCCCGAAAGCGGAAAGTCAACGTCAACATTCAACCTGCTCGGAAGAGGCATCAATAACAGTTTAACATACCCTGTTAGCACATTTGATTGGGTAAGCAGATATTCCCATCGCCCCCAGTCCTTATTTTCCATCTGTGGAGGGTCCTGTGCCACACTAAAATAAAACGACAACGCCGCCAGCACAAGAAACGGCAGAGACAGCCTCAACCCTTTGCCCACGGCCTTCCAACTCTCGGCAATAAAGCACTGATAGAGGAGGAATATAATAACGGGTGCAGAGTATGCCATCTCTTTACACCATAAAGCGCACAGCAGGCTCAATATGCTTCCGGCGTACAGATAAGAGTTGAATCTTGAACCTGCAACTGCCTTTATAAAGAGCATAAGAGACAGGAGATAAAAGAACGATGCCATCAGACCGTTCCTTTGAAAGATGTATGTAACCGACTGCGTTTGAACGGGACTGCTCACAAATAACAGGGCTGCGAACAGGGCAAGAAGTTGTATATGGTAGGCGTCCTCGCTATACCCAATCTTATGTGCATTGATGATGGTATTTTTAAGCAGGAATACGGCGAGAAAATACACCAATATGCCGTTCAGCAGGTGGATGGAGATGTTTACCCAGTGATAGCTTTCCACTGCCAGCCCGGAGAAATAGTAATTGACGGCAAAACTCGTGGTAACAAGACCGCGCGACGGGAACGTAATGCCGTTTTTCTGGAAAAATTGCGGTATATTATGCAGGTCTCTTATTAAGGGATTTTTAACAATGTTACTCTTATCGTCAAAATGAAAGCTGGAGTGGGTGGTATTTGAATATATGACAAACCCTGCGAAGACGATCATCATGCAGGCGAGAAGTTGGAAGCGTCCGGATTTCAATTCAAGCACGTTCAATCTTCTGGTCTTTAAGCCTCGGTTATTTATCTCCACAGCATTTTTGCAAAATCTTTTGTAGGGGGGCTTGATTTATCAAGTAGGGGCGAACGGCCGTTCGCCCCTACCTATGGGTGCGATAAATCGCACCCCTACATTCGGAGACGTGATAGACGAAAATCCAGGGGGTTGCAGAGATCTTAATAATGTGTTTTCCTTTTCTTAAAGGCGCGCACGGTGCCGGATACGTCAGCAGTAAAGAGTACTATACAGAAACCTCTACCCTTACAATCTTCTCATCTTTGTGAACCTTTTGAACAGCCAGCAGATATTCCCTGATGGCATCTTTTATATTTTTCAGGGCCTTTTCCTCTGTATCCCCTTGACTTGCGCAGCCCTTCAATGTGGGACATACCACATCATACCCATACTCGCCTTTGTGTATTTTCACCAAGAACTCCACCTTAACCTCCTTTGTCTCTCCATTAAATCGCGGCTTTCTACTGGAAGCGGTTCTAACTAAAGCTCGGCCCGGTTTAGCGAACTCCCTCCCTGGCCCCATAACAGCAACTACAGATAGTCGCACCTAAATATTTGTGTTCAACAGCGCTTCCGACAACAACGATGCGTGCTTTAAGTACTTGGCCGATTAGTTTATGGCTAATATGGTACACCACAGACTACCCAATTATTTCCACATGCCTCCTGCGCTTCTTCGGCAGTGCGGTAACAACCCATTGTTTCTAAACAAAAATGCGGGGTATCCGACGGACAACAATACACACTCGAATCTACCCAGCAACAAGAATAACCATCTGGACAAATAATGTCGTTTCCACAATCTACACTGGAAGTCCCTGCTACACGGGGTGTCCCTGGCCATGCCTGTGCATTTCGGGTATTCTGTGACGTTGAGGAGCAGGAGGCCAGCACAAGAATCAATATTATGGAAACACTCATGTTTATGCTCAAAGCCTTCACAGTTCACCTCCTTCTTCTTGTTTCCAGTAATCGTTTTTGCCGCCTAACGGAAGCCTGTAGCGTGGCAGCTTGCTGCCACGTTTGGACGTTGGAGCAAGCTCCAACGCTACATCTGAGATTGCTTCGTCGCTTTTTGCTCCTCGCAATGACGGTCTATTCTGCATTTTTCATCTATGTAGGGCGCCAGTTTTAATTATTCAAAATATCACCTCCACAGCCCCCTGTCCAGGGTCCTGTACTGGATAGCCTCGGAGACGTGTTCCGTGCGGATTCTATCACTACTATCAAGGTCTGCGATGGTGCGGGCCAGCTTGAGAATCTTGGTGTAACCCCTGGCGGAAAGCCCCAGCTCCATCATCGCCTGGTGCAGAAGCGTCTCCGCCTCCGCATCCAACACGCAGTGCTTCTTTACCAGCTTGTTAGACATCTGTGCGTTGATAGTAAGTTCGGCGCCGTTAAACCTCTTGTGCTGGATGTCCCTTGCCACTCTTACTTTGTCCCGCAGTGTGTCCGACGTCTCTCCTGTCTGTCTTGTCTTGAGGTCCTTGCCTTCCAGGGCGGGCACCTCCACGTGGATGTCTATCCTGTCCAGGAGTGGGCCGGAGACCTTTGAGACGTATTTCTGTATCTGATGCGGTGTGCAGTGGCACTCCTTCTTTGTATGACCGTAGTAGCCGCAGGGGCATGGGTTCATGGCCCCGACCAGCATGACGTTGGTGGGGTAAGTTACTGTGTTTGCGGCCCTGGAGATGGTTATCTGTCCGGCCTCCAAGGGTTGTCTCAGCGACTCCAGTGTGTTGCGGTCAAACTCCGGGAGTTCATCCAGGAACAACACCCCGTGGTTCGATAGGCTCAATTCACCCGGTCTGGGGAACGTGCCTCCGCCGACCATGCCCGCCTCGCTTATAGTATGGTGTGGCGTGCGAAACGGCCTGGTTGCTATAAGGGAATGGCCCTGGTTAACGAGGCCGCTGACGCTGTAGACCTTCGTGGTCTCTAGTGATTCCTGCGGCAGGAGCTTCGGGAGTATGGTAGGCAGTCTCTGCGCCAGCATGGTCTTGCCGCCCCCCGGCGGCCCTATCATGAGCACGTTGTGCCCTCCTGCCGCCGCCACCAGTAGCGCCCTCTTTGCGTGTTCCTGTCCCTTTACGTCGGCAAAGTCCACGTCGTAAGAGGCTGACTTCTCGAAGACCTCTTCCAGGCTGAGTCTTACGGGCTTTATCTCAAGCTGACCGCTTAGAAATCCCACCGTGTCGGTGAGAGAGGTCACGGGTATGACGTCCAGCCCCTCCACCACGGCGGCCTCCTGTGCGTTTGCACTTGGGAGTACAATGCCGCGGTAATGCTCCTCTCTGGCGTTCATCGCCATGGACAGGCATCCGTTTATTGCCCTCACGCGCCCGTCCAGGGCCAGCTCGCCGACTATTAGATAATCCTCCGGCTTCCGTACCTCAATCTGTCGGCTGGCTGCCAGAAGGCCGATGGCGATTGGCAGTTCAAACGCGGGGCCCTCCTTCTTTCGGCTGGCGGGGGCGAGGTTAATGGTTATGTGGTCCATGGGGAACCGGTAGCCGCTGTTGATGAGTGCGGCCCTTACCCTGTCGCGGCTTTCTTTGACCGCCTGGTCGGGAAGGCCGACCAATACGGTATAAGGAAGTGTCCCACGGCTTACGCACACCTCTATTTCCAGCACGTATGCGTCTATGCTGTAGACGGCGGAGCTATGGACCTTGGCGAGCATGTTGTATCACTGAAATAATGCAGGAATACGTTTTCCAGAAAGAATCCAGCAGGGGCCGATATTAAAGGCGGTGCATCCAGGCACACCCGATGGTACTCATGTTATATGGCAAAATATAGCGGTCTGTGAGCCAAGGGTCTTCACCCTGCATCAAATGTGAATTTACCTATATGTAATTCATACTTGAAGTGTGCAGCCGGCTAAGCGCTCGCAACGGCGATCTTATTCAATTCTTTAAGCAGCTTGTCTACGTCAACGCCGTCTGCCTTGGCCGTTGTCTCTATGGAGCATGCCCCGCCGCAACAGGAATCCACCTTGAATTGTGCAAAAACCCTTAAGGTCTGTGGATACTTCATGGTCACGTCATTGATAATCATGTCCTTGGTAATCAATGCCATTGCTTGTGTCTACCTCCTGCTTTTAAACGGTTACGTTATAAAAGCGATTTTAAACTATTTCCTGTACAAACTCAATCCCTTCTTTGTAGTTGCCTGATTTATCAGGCTATTATTTATGTATGCCCCATAAATGGGGCAACTACATACAGTTTGCGTAGGGACAGGGTTTATCCCTGTCCGCATCCTTGAGGCATCGGCGGACAGCCATAAAGGCTGTCCCTACATTTAGGTTTCGCGGTTGTTGGCCTGTAGGGGCGACCCGACGGGTCGCCCCTACTTATTACATACTGATACCCTTTTCCAGACAGATGTCTTTCTCTGTGTCTTGCTTGAATTCTTCAAGGGGCTCCCTGTGCGGCCCATATTCGCCGCCCTTCTGGGCGCACAGCCTGTACTTGCCGGCGGGCACTATAAATTCATACTTACCGCTCGGAAGTTCCGGCCAGGCGATCACCAGCCCGTTGTCCTTCTCAAGCCATGCCTTTGAGTTTTTCAATGGTTTTTTGCAGTCAGACTCCTCACAGACCTTCCCGTATATCCTTATCACTGTTGGTCTTTTTGTAATTACCATCTTTCGTCCCTCCTAATAACGTTTTAAGTCAGATTCTTAAGATAAATTAACAACAAATTGCGGCTTTTGGCAAGCAGATAGTGTAAGGATATCCTTTCATTGGGACTCATTTCCCAGGCGATAAATTTCCTTGAAAGCACAGGTGGCAAATAATATAATTTGTAAAATCATTGATGTACTTATGGTGACCGATTAGTTCTGGAAAATCTTGTATGATTGGCATTCAGGGGGAGTGAAGTCCGCCTGAGGCGGAAAGGATGTAGCGTCTGGTCTCCGTACCAGACGTCTTCTTTGTGCGTCCGATACGGAGGCTTCGGCGGTGAGCTCAGCCGAACCGATCGGACGCTATACGCTTCGCCCCGTACCATTTCGGTACGGGGTTCGCCCAGAATGACATCTGGTGTCAGAAGGTCTTTTTAGACCCTACAAAATAAGGGAAAAATGAAGAAGCTTGTCCTCATAAACCCGCATCCGCAGGAACACCTTGGTGAGGAAAATATATCCGTACTGGTGCAGATGCCCCTGAACCTGGGATATATTGCGGCGCTGACTCCCAAGGACTGGGATATAGACGTAATAGACGAGTGCATTGAAACGGCCATTGACGGAAAGACTGGTGACATAACTTTCGATCCTACGGGTGTGAAGCTGGTCGGCGTAACGGCCGTGTCGTATCAGGCGCCAAGGGCCTATGACATCGCCCGCGCCTGCAAGAGACGCAGGATACCGGTTGTGATTGGCGGGCCTCACGCATCAACCCTGCCGGACGAGGTGGCCGCTTATGCAGACGCCGCAATTGTGGGTGAGGCGGAAGGTGTGTGGGCGGATGTGATTCGTGATGCGGAAAAAGGTCAATTAAAGAATCAATATTTCGGCGGTCTCACCCCCCTCAACAAGCTGAGGGACGTCTATCCGGACAGGGGACTCCTTAAGAAAAAATACGGCTATAGATACTCTTCAATAATAACTACCCGTGGCTGCCCTAACAGATGCGACTTCTGCGCCGTGCCCGTCTTCCAGGGGAGAAAGTACAGGGAACGGCCCGTGGAAGACGTCCTGGCGGAGATGCAGGCAACGGACTACAAGGGCCTGATGTTCGCCGAGGACAATTTCTACGGACACAGCAAGATATCGAACGATAGGGCCAAAGAGCTCTTCAGGAAGATGACCGAGAGGAACGTCGTAAAAGACTGGTTTGGCTTCACCGCCCTCAACACTACCCCCGACGAGGAGTGCCTGAAGTACATGGCCTCAAGCGGCTGCCTGGGGATTCTTATCGGCATAGAGTCCCTGGACGAAGACGTGCTGAAGAGCATGAACAAGCGGGTGAACATCCGGATGGGAGTGGAGGGTTACAGAAAGGGCATCGAAAACCTCCACCGTCACGGGATCATCTGCTGGGGTTCGGTAATCTTCGGGACCGACGGCGATAAGAAGGACAACTTCAAACGCATGACCGACTTTGCCCTGGACATGGGGATGGACGTCCTGACCTTCGGAATCTACACGCCCATGCCCATGACCGAGAGTTTCCACCGCATGACCAAGCAGGGACGCATCTTCCGCAATAATTTTCCCGAAGACTGGTTCTACTACAACTCCAACCATCTGGTGTTCGCCCTGAAGGACATGCCCCTTGAGGATTTCATCGAGGGCATGGAATACGTCTACGAAAACCTTTACTCAAGAGAGGCCCTGAAGAAGCGCTTCGATAAGACGCTCCGGGAGACCAACAATTCGAAGAACGCCATGTTCGCCTACCGGATCAACATAGACTGGCGCGTGGTCTTTAAGAGCGTGATTGACGACCTGAAGAAGCTGTATGATTCGGACGTCTATACCGGGGTAAGATCCAGGTCCAAAGTGGCAGTGCCGTAACTTCCATTGCCTTGCTCCCGCAGAGGGACAACTTCATAAGGTTTTTCAGTGCTTGGTTGTAGATATTTGCTGCCTATGTCATTCCGTGCTTGCCCCTGCCCCTGATTCGCTCGGGGGCTTCAAATCATAGTTTTGTAGAGGTTCAACGGCATGAGAAAAATTTCTTCCTTATTCCTCGCCGCCTTCGTCCTTTTATCATCTTCAACCGCTTCTGCCAATGACCCCGAGATGATGCGCCTGTACAGGAAGGCCCTTGAAGGGATGGACTGGCCGCTCCGGAGGGATGATTTTGAATCCGTTGGACTAAAGACCGCCCGGGATTTTGACGCCCTGGCTCAGATGTGCATCGAGGCGGGTGATTACGCCCGGGCCCAGGAGCTTACCGCAGAGGCGCTTGAGCTCGATGCATTTGACCCGGTTGCAAATCTCAACGCCGGACTGCTGTATTATAAATATGAAAAATACCAAGAAGCTGTATACCATCTCAGTTGGGCGCTCAGGATAGAAGAGAATTTGTACAAGACCAGAAGGGTGCACCTGGGCGAGGAACTCCTGTCAACCTCAGAGCCCCCTGCATATCTGCCGATAATGACGCTGCTTGACAAGGCCAGGGAAAAGGCAGGGATGAAACCTGAAGCCGATGAGACGGGAGGAAAAAGACCTCCCGAATTGTCAGGAGGGGCAATCCGTTCCGACACCGCCGGTCCGGCGTATGAAATTCTAAGAGAGGTTGATGAACCCGGAAAGGTACGAAAGCTCGACATCCTAGTGCCGCCAGACACGACAAAAGGAGATGCCCTTGAGCTGGCGCGCGATCTGATGGCGCAGTACGAGAACTACGCAATTGTAAACGTAAAAATCTTTGACGACAAAGACGTTTACAATAATCGCGGCGGCTCCCAGGAGTTGAAAGAAACATTTTGGGAGCATTTCCTGGTGGATGCGGTAAAGAATAAATACATAGGAGCCGATTGGGTAAAATGGATTGCCGAGGGACGGAACTAAACTCTTGGCGCTATGGTATGCGGTGGCGGAGACGTGAGAGTCCATAAACACCTGTCAACTTGCTTATGCAGTCTGCCTGGTCTTTAACGCATCCCACAGAAAGTCCGTAACCGGGTCTATGTATGCGTCCAGTTCCTTCTCAAGAACACCCATCCGCTTGAAGTCGGAAAGCTTGGTTATCGCCCCGGCAATCATGGCGCCGGCAAACGGCAATTCTATCTGTTTCAACTCGCCTGACACGATGCCTTCCCTTACAATCTCAACGATTACTTCCAGGGGTTTGGGCGTCTTCGGCAGGAGCGTCCTCAGCTCGTAGTGGGACGAAAGTATAAGAAATTTATACAGGAGGGGTTCTCTGTGGGCAAACGCATAAAAGGCGATAATGGCGTGCTTCAACCTGTTCTTTGTACCGGTTACCCCGTGGAGTTTCTTCTCGAGGTCTTGCTTGAAACGCTTCATGTTATCGTAGAATATCTCCTGCGCCAGTTCATCCTTACCTTTCCAGTGGCAGTAGAGTGTGCCCTCCGCCACGCCCGCTTTCCCGGCAATATCCTTTATCGTGGTGGCCCTTATGCCCTTCTCGGAAAAGAGTCTTATAGCCGCTTCTACGATTGCCGGCTTTTTAGTCTCAAGTACTTTAGTGTCTTTGCTCAGAGATACGCTCTCTGTGTTCACAACACCCTCCTGTGGAGAATTCATTCCAAATTCATCAACAATAAATGCCCCGTCAAAAAGACAGGGTTATCAAATGGATGGGCATTTACTCACACTGACAAGAGAAATATGAGTGAGCGCTTACCCATTAAGAGTTTACCAGTTATTTCCTTGCAGTCAAAGGATTCGTGGATTATTTACGGATGCAGTTGAAAGGTCTAAGCTGCTTGACAATCGAGGGGGTTTGCTGGGGGGATAGCACTATATGTGTTACGTAAGATGCGCTGCGTTACTCGTTAAAATGCCGACGATACCGGCAATACCCTAACGAAAAATTTGGACCCCAGAGGCTTCCTCTTTCCTATTCAGCATGAACGGGGCGAAGGTGACCTGAGTGACAGGTCTTCTGTCCATGCCGAAAAATCCCTCCTTCTTACGAAGCGGCTCCCTGTTTATGTCCACTAAAGAAGGTCTGCGCCGGGTAGGAGAGAGGTAACCCTATAAGGGCTGCCTCAGGGGTCCCGGGGGAAAAACTGCAAACCACATTTATTTAGAGCATCACCCACTTGCCGCTTATCAGAGCGTGCGAGTCATAGAACCTACGGCAAGTGAGTGAATGTTTATTCATAATATACTATAAAATACTCCGCTGTCAACTACTTTGTTAAAAATATTTTTATGTCGTGAATTAGTAAATACTTACAGCGAGGGTTTTTATGCAGCGAGTAGTATTGTGAAGGCAGTACAGGCTTGCATTTGGGGTGTCGTTCAGCAAATAATCGGGGGTTGTGCTTCTATCCCTATGGCATTGCAGAAGTTGTCTAGCACAGCCAGTATGTGTATAAGGGACAGTGTGGACTCTGAAATAAGCGCACGGTGCGTATCGTTCGGCGCCTCTTCATAGAATAGGACGGCCATAATCATGGTACGCAATGTTGTTTTAGCGTACTGATTGATGGTGCAATATCTCTCCCACGTCTCTTTATCTATCCTACCTTTTGAAAAGTAGCCCTCCGCCTCTGCCTGTACCTTTTCGACATAATCTTCCACCATGAGGGCTGTCTCTTTGGCGTCTTCCAGTTCGCTTATCGCCACTACCGTGGTAAGAGGGAAAAGGGACATCAGCGTTACCATTATCGCCACAAACATCCTGGATGTTCCGAACATGTTACACCTTACGGCTGATGTGCGCTTGCCAGCAGGCCTTCCGCCGGCCTCGGTACTTCAATCCCCTCCCTGAACAACAGCCTTTGCAGCTCCAAAAGTTTCGTTACCATTTCATAAGAAGATTGTGTTACGAATTGGCCATAGGGATTCTCTATCGGCGTCTCGTCGTAGAATAATACAGACATCACGAACAGGTGCTGGGAGTGTACGGTGCATTCATCCAGAGACTTGTACTCATCCCATACCTCAGCAGAGATTTTGCCCCATATATGGACATCTTCCACGGCCTCTCTTGCCCTATCGAGATACATCTCCACGTCGTAAGCAGCCTGCTTTGCACCTGCCACACCGCTTGTATACTCGACGCGCGGAAGCTCGTAGAGTCCCAGACTCAATGCTATTAATGTGGCTAACATTAACTTCATGGTGCGTCTCCTAAAATTTCGAAAGAGGGCAAGGCCCTCTTTCTATTAATATTATAGCCCGTGCAGTGGTCCTTCACAAGAAAGAACAGCTATGCCTTGTATGTGATTACTAAATACATGCTACGTATAGTATAAGTAGGAAGAAATTCATTCTTTCTGGGGAGTACATCAAAAAGGATAGTATGAGACCTCTGAAAAAGTCAATTTGCTTGGCGCTGTCATTCCGGGCGAGGCGAAGAATCTGGTTTATGCAGCGTGGCAGCCCTCGGCCTAAGCGGTTCGGAGTAGGGGCACGTTGCAACGTGCCCCTACAATAGCCCCTGAGTCTATCGAAGGGCTCGGGCAGAAGGCTTGCTGCCACGCTGGACGTTGGAGCAAGCTCCAACGCTACACTTCGGTCGCTAAGTTCCCTCAGAATTACAGATGGATGGAGTTTTTTAGAGGTCTCTTTATCCTGAGGGAACAGGGCGGCTAAATTGCAGGGGCATATTGTCCGCCTGAGAGCGGATGCCCCTGCCGGATTTTCACTTCGTGAAGGATGACATCATGTCACTGCAAGACTTTTGCAGAGGTGTCAGTATTAGCAGATGAATCTAGACAAGGTAATAATGCACCACCACGCTAAGCCCCTCTGCCTGCTGCTGGGGGTCGGAGGTCAGAATCTTCAGGCCAAACTTATCGTCCGGGCTGTAGCTTATGGGCTGAATGTCGGTTGTGCCCGACAGGTTATCCTGGCCCAGCATGGCGGTGCGGCCCTGGGCGGAGCCGTTCTTCATCAGGTCTAGCTGTAAACTGCCGCCTCTGGGTGCGCTCCTGGCGTGGATGGTAATCTTGTCTATTGTAATGTCCTCACTGAAGGAGAAACCGTCGAAGAATATCTCTCCCTGGGCAGGCGCCCCTTCGTGGTATACGGTCAGGTACCTGTGCTCTATCTTCGGCACCTGGAGAAATATTCTTGTGTCCTTCACGTCAGAGGCGGTGATGTTGTTTATCGTACCTGCGGCGGCAGTGCCGTTATCCTGCACGGTGACGATGCAGACGGGCATCTCACCACCGGGGAAGGCGGGTGGCTGGACAGTACCGGCAGTGGTAGCGGGGATGCCCTCGTATTTTTTCAGTCTGACCGAGGCGCCAACCGTAAACAAGACCTTGTTGTAGTGCCCTGCCGGCATTGCGGACACCTCGAACTCTCCCGCCGGGCCGAGCCTGACGTTATTATTGCCCAGGAAGGTTACCTCGGTGTTTCCTATCAGGAACGAGCCCCTGTCTATCTTGATGGACCGGTTCGGCGCGTCCTGTGCCGCAGGTCTGATGCGCTGCGTAATCTGTCTGGCAAAGATGAGCTCCCGTGCGATATTATTTATGTCCGTGGCGTCAATAAGAGAGCCGCGCCCAAAATACTGTGGGTTCACCACCTTTCCGACGTCCGAGCTGTGAAAGTAGACGTATCCCATCACCCAGTCCACGTAGAACTCACCCGATTGAGTGGGAAGTGATGGCGTCTCGGCAAAGTTTGTGATGTTAACGCCCGATTCCTTGTCCGGCACCTCGTCCAGCCTCACCCTGTACGGAGAGTCGGAGGGTATGATGTGAAACTCCGCAGTGATGTACTGGAGACTGTCCCTGCGGTTTACCTCGGTGGTGAACGCCGCAGTTTCCACGGCGACCCTTACGTCCATTTTAATGTCTTCTATTGCGTCAGGCATTCTATCACCTCTATTTTCAACTCATAATGTGCAGTTTAACCAATACCGTTTCGGGCTTTCTGCGCCGGAACTCTCCATAGGCGGCCCGTCCGAACGGGGCCGAGCCGTAGACCACGCTGCGAAGAAATTCCAGCCTCAGCCCAACGAAGACCAGACCGATGGAAGCGGCGGAACCGGGCATGGAGAGCCTGAAATCCAGCGTCCTTTTGCTGTTGGCCCACATCGGGCCGACACTAAACTCCGTCCCTGCGGCAAGGGGCGTATAAACGGACTGGTCCGAGGTTTTTACTTCAATGTGTCCGTTGTCAACAACCTCCTGTCCAAGGCGATTGTCTCCGCCCAGTGCGAAGGCCGAGAGTCTTACATCGTCCGCAGGCTCGGCTATTTGCAGTCTTGAGAACCACAGGTCGAGACCGAAAGCCCTCACGGTGCCCTTCTGGTACCAGTTCACGGGGATTATCAGCGACTCGTGGTCTGTCTTGCCGGCGCGATACAGCTCCAGTCTTTCCTCGCCAAGCCGTCTCTTTGACTGGTCGAATACGGTGGTGAAGCTCAGGCGCAGGGGGCTGTGGGGCTTTACGTCCGTCCTCAGGAACCATTCCTGAGGGAACTCCGTCTCGAAGCCGAAATTAAACGTGGCGGCGGCAGCGGCGTTACACCTGAGCATCCAGTCCCCGGCCACACCCGTATGGAAGGCGAACTCATAGGTGCGTCCAGCCTGTATGCCGGAGCAAAGTCCTTCCAGAGAGATCTCCGGCAGTCTGGCGCCTATCTCGGCGTCAAGCGACCACTCCGGGGCCAGCCCCGTTGAGAATGAAAATTCCCAGGCGCTGCCCGCCCTTGTCTCTGTCCTTAATCTTTCTTCTGCGATGAACATCTGATAATAGACTCCACTATCAGTGGATGGGGTTTCGTTATGGAACGCTTCGATTTCACAAGCCTCAAGGCCCCGTCAACGTCCATGCCCTGAGAGACCAGGTAGGCGGTAACCGCCCCAGCGCTCCTGGAAATTCCTGCGTCGCATGCAACACAGACGCGCTCTCCATCGGCCAACCATTCCGAGATCGTGTCTACGATGAACTGCAGCATTTCACATGACCACGGGACGGCGTCATCAACGGCCACATGGACGTGCTCTCTCTTGAGTGGAGTAAGGCTCAGGAGGAGCACCTGGTACGCATCTTCAGGAAGGTTATTAGCCACCAGGCGTTCAGTAATAAATAGATTAGGGATTATCTCATCCATGGTAATCTACGTTATATGTTGTGACATTACGCCACGATGTACCTGTGATTATCCTTGACTTGTTGCCGCTAAACGGCTAAATTTTGCCTGGAGGCATGTTACGCCGCAATTGGAGGAAAGACAGGCCCGAATAGAGGGTATCCTGGAACAGATGGATAAGCGGCTTTCCGCCGTTGAGTCAGCGGTGAGAATATTGGATTCAGAAATAAAGGCCCTACGCACCGAGCTGAGCAATGAGATAAGCCGTGTCCGCACCGAGCTTACCTCCAAGATAGATTCCAGTTTCAAATGGCTTGTTGGTATCATCCTCACCATGTGGGTAACCATCATCCTCACCATATTGGTTAAGACCTAACTTTTCTTAATTTATTATAATTCTCATTAAAACTAAGTTATTGACATAGGGGCATCCTTCAGGTCTGTCCAATACGGACAGGTCTAAAGACCTGTCCCCACGTTGCCTTACTTATCCATACACTATCTCAGTATCCTTTCGTAGACAAGTCCCGGTCTTCCTGCCAGGTCCCAGACCTCTATCTCAACGTCTACGGTCTCTTCATAGTTCCATCCGCTTGAGACCGGTCTTACCTCTATGTCGTAGCTGCGTCGGTTCCCCGTAAATGAGAACCCAGGGGCGCCGCACTTGTACACCTCTCCTTTTATCTTAACCCTAACCGTACTTATATCAATACCCACGGTGTCGCTCTTTACCGTAAACCTTACGGGGTTGTCAACGGGGACGTTGGTCTCTCCGTTTCTGGGGGAGGGGTATCTGGATAGATATGGGATTGGATCGGCCGGTACGGTAACCCTGGGAGGTATGTTTGCAAGGGTGGTTACCATCGCTTTGTTGCCCCGACCGTCCGTACCTATTCCAAGTTCCCTCCGCTGCCTCTCAATGTTGTCAGAGGTTATGGATGCGGGCGGCGCTGCCAGAAGCGCATTAATAAGCCCGCGTCCGTATATCTTTCGGTTTGTCTCGTCACTGAATCCCTTGCTTGCCAATATGGTGGCAGTATTGACGAGTCTTTGTCTTACCCCTTCGGTATCGGAAGTTGTCCCGCCTGTTATAATAAGGGC
>Ga0154374_148_pt5 | contig 16578 bp, 16 predicted proteins | sample RifGroA2_FD_105618 | JGI IMG/M metagenome (GOLD analysis project Ga0154374, IMG submission 105618) | Planctomycetes bacterium GWA2_50_13 | reverse complement strand
CCCTGGAGATCAAACCCGATGATTACAAGGCATGGGCACATAAGGCCCAGCTGCTCGACCAAATAGGGCGATACAAAGAGGCCGTAGAGGCATATGACAAGGCCACGAGCTTGAACCCCCTCTTCTACGAGGCGTGGATAAATAAGGGCCTGGCGCTGGTGCGGGTCCAGGAAAACCATGAAGAACAGGTAGAGGCGGCAATCAGTGCCTACGACAAGGCGATAGAGATTAGACCCCGCTCTTATCAGGCGTATCTCAACAAGGGCAATGCCCTCACCAGGCTGCGAAAATATGAAGAGGCGCTCAAGACATACGATAAGGCCATCGAGATAGACCCAAACCACCATGCGGCCTACACGGATAAGGGGCTTCTATTGGGCGACATGGGGAGAAATCAAGAGGCGATAGACACACTTGAAAGGGCTATCTGGATCAACCCCAAGTCATACTTCACCTGGACAAACATTGGGATGGCGTTGTTCCGAATGGGCCGGTACGAAGAGGCCGTCAAGACCTTTACAACCGCCTCGGAAATAAACCCCAAGGACTACGGCCCGCTGACCAACAAGGGTCTGGCACTGGTGCGGCTCGGTCGTTACGAGGAGGCACTAAAGGCATACGACAAGGCCCTTGAACTGCTGCCGACGTCGTACGAGACCTGGTACAATAAGGGTTTCCTTGCAATTGAACTGAACAAGTATGAAGAAGCCAACAGTGCCTTTGACAAGGCAGTGGAGATTCGCCCCGACTACCTGAAGGCATGGGTAAGTAAGGGCGACGTACTGTCTAGAATGAGCAGGGAAAAGGAGGCCAGAAATGCCTATGAAAAGGCCGCGGAGATTACACCGGATACGCCCGAGGCCTGGGTAAGCCAGGGTGACGCCCTATCACATATAGACAGACACGAAGATGCCCTGAAGGCCTTCAACAAGGCCGCCGCCATGGCACCCAACATATACGAGGCCTGGCTCGGCAAGGCAAATGAATTAATAAAACTCAACAGGTATCAGGAATCCCTCAGCGCCCTTAACCAGGCCGCCCAGCTCAGGCCAAATACATACGAGGTCTGGTACAACACCGGCACTGTGTGCATGCGCATTACAAAATATAATGATGCACTCAAGGCATTTGACAGGGCCTTACAGATAAACCCCGCTTCACAAGAAGCATGGTATAACAAGGCGCTGATACTCGGCGAGACCTTGGGCCAACCGGCAGACGCACTACTCGCCATTCAAAAGGCCACTTCCCTCGAGACCCAGTCAGCTCGGGCCTGGGACTACCAGGGTATCATACTCAGCGACCTGAAACGCTATGACCATGCCCTGCAGGCATTCCAGAAGGTCATTGAGATTAACCCAAACTTTTTCCCAGCCTGGCACAATATGGGCATGGCACTCGACTCTATGGGGAAAACGGCAGAGGCAATTGATGCGTACAAGAAATCCCTGCATATAAACCCAAGTTTCGACATCGCCTGGTACAACATGGCATCCGCCCAGGCGGCGCTTAAGGATAAGGATGGCGCACTCGATTCATTAAGACATGCAATAGACCTGAACCCGCAGATGCGGGACTGGGCAAAGACCAATCCTGACTTCGCACCGTTCCTCAACGACCCGGACTTTGCAAGAATCCTGGGGCGGTGACACTTAGAAAGTTCTGAAAAAGCCTCTTAAAGTAAGTTGTCATTCTGAGCGAAGTGTGTAGCGTGGCAGTTTACTGCCACGTTGGACGTTGGAGCAAGCTCCAACGCTACATTCTTTCCGCCCAAGGTGGATGCGCCTCTGGCACAAATCCTGATGGTAGACAACGAAGTTTTACTTCGTTGAACACATCAACGACCATAAAGGTCGTTGTCTACCAGAGACGGCATTTTGTGTCGTAGGGACAGCCCTTGTAGCTGTCCGCGGACAGGGATAAACCCTGTCCCTACATCAAAATTACAATAAACAGGTGTGATAAATCGCACCCCTACAATCGAAATGTAATAGACGAAATACAAAGTTTTTCAGCTCTTAAACTGTATTTCTATAAAAAATCTGTGCGTACAACAGACATCAAATATATGCGTATGGCGGTGGAGAAGGCCAGGGAGGGTATGCTTAAGGGACAGACGCCTTTTGGGGCCATTATTGTCAAAAAGGGTCAGGTGCTTGTATGCGAACACAACACCGTCTGGAAGGACTGCGATATTACCGCCCATGCAGAGATGAGAGCCGTCAGGAGGGCCTGCAGGAAATTGAACACTATAGACCTAACAGGTGCTACACTTTATTCCACTTGCGAGCCGTGTCCCATGTGCCTCGGGGCTATACACTGGGCCGGGGTCTCAAGGGTGGTATTCGGCTGCCGGATAAGGGATGCAAAAAAGATGGGGTTCTCAGAGCTTACCGTTTCCGCCGCCAGACTGAAGTCCCTGGGAAACAGCCCTGTAAAGGTAACGGGTGGGGTACTCAGGGAAGAGTGCATTGATGTAATGAAGCTGTGGGAAAAACTCGGGGGCAGGCCTTATTAAAGATCGAGAATGTAACTGCTATCTGCCGCAGGCACAGCCTTGTATTTCAGGAAACTCATTGTAACCTCAATGCACCCCTAGGTAGGGCGCTCTTCTGCGCCTAATACTTCATTTATACGCGCCGTCAACTCCACCAACTCAATGGGTTTATTGATAACAAAGTCAACCCTCAAGTCTCCGTGTTTAAGTTTGTTCAGCGTCTCCCCCCAGGCGGTGATAATGCCCACCTTCGGCTTCTTATCCAACGTCTCTATCTCCCTTATTATATCCCAGCCGGATACCCCTGGCATGGCCAGGTCACATAAGACAAGATCGAAGTCCTCACTCTTTAACATATGTATGGCCTCTGCACCGTTGTCAACAGTTCTGGCAACCTGACCTTCTCTGGAGAGAAATCTGTTCATGAACCTACAAATAGCCTTCTCATCGTCCACAACCAGGATGCGAAGGCTCTTGGTTTTTATATATCGGGTAGGTCCGAGAGATACTACAGGACGCATTGTTTCCATTACCGTGTTTGGCCTCGGTGTAGGCATGCCGCTCTTTTCCATCCCGCTCTCCAAGTGCATCTTGCGCCTTGTGTTGAAATGACGCTGCAACCAAAACTCATAATCAATTAACCTTCTTCTCCTAAAGGACCGCTTCGATAACCAATGTCATTCTGAGCAAAGCAATCTGATTTTTGTAGCGTCAGGTCTCCGTACCTGACGTTTTTGAGTGCGTCCGATGCGGAGATCGGACGCTACATTCTTCGGTTGCTTCGCCCTTTCTATAGTGACAGCTATGAGAAGTTTTACAGAAACCCCTAATTATGAAAAAATAAGATCCCTCTACAACCGTCTTACTTAAGAACAGATATGTAAGGGGCTCTCCTTTGGAATATGAGAAACGCGAACACCTTTTTGAATAAAACAGAAGTGGTAGGAGGCCAGCAGCCCCCGGCCTGGCCTGCCTACCCGTTGATGTACCCCCTATACCGACAAGGGTTAGGTGGGATAAATGAAGAAGACAATTAGCGTGCCAAGCCGCGGGATTTTTGTGAGAAATATAGCGGTGAGTTATTCTAACACTTACTAATGAAGCTATCTATTAATATAACATATAGTTATATTAGACTGAGGGGAGGTCCCCATATCAGGCCTTTCGCAGTTGCAATTATTCTCAACCAAGACCAATCCTATTGGAAAATGCGACATTGCCTAATTCCTAGACAAAAACGAGGCCTAACTCGTGTCTATTTTCACGACATCTACTGGTAAGTAGAAAACCCATTTAGAGTTACATCTTGAGGCTGTTGTCAGACCACAAAAAGGATAAATAGACATAGCGGCAACATCATACTGGGGTAGATCCGCCTCTGGCGTAACCCCGCCTTGCTCAAGACGACAACACGGTGTTAGGAAACTTTGTCAGGAACCTGTGCCTATTCAGTTTTACCGCCTTCGGACTGCTGTTCCTCTTTAGATATCCCTTCATCAGCATAAAGTATATCGAGAGTCACATTCTCAGCAAACTCGACAGCCTTATGTGTTTCCTTTCCGGCAAATCCGGCAACATCGCTTGCGGCCTCTTTAGTTTCCTTAACTGCCTCGTGCGCTGTCTCTTTAGCCTGTTCGGATGCCTCACCAGCTACGTCTTTAGCGCCCTCAACTGCGTCAGGTGGAGACCCGACGGCGTATTATTACACAAAATGCAGCGCTTCCACTGCGGATACGGTTAATTGCAATCAAACACGAGGACAGTTACTGCAACCAGAGTCCTGTACCTTGGATAAACGCGCCGGGAAGGATTCGAACCCTCGACCGTCGGATTAGAAATCCGATGCTCTATCCAGCTGAGCTACCGGCGCACCTTGTATCTTGTTGATTGGCGTTACCTTATCACATGCGCCATCACCCGTCAATCTCCAACCTGTGTTATAGGAAGAGAGCAGGCAGAACACGTCCAAAATCAGGTAAATTGGAATAAAGTGAAACAGCCAAATTCTAACGTAAAAAGGCGCGGCAACGGATTAGGTTGCCACGCCTAGATTTACGAAAATCCGCTGTGAGGGGATTATAAATCCGAAGATCCCTTAGACTGAGCTGCCAGCACGCGTGTAGCATATACTGGTCTTTGTTTACACATCTCAGTGGAGAATTTCTTCAGAGTCTTCGTACGGCGTAATCCTTCTGCCAAAGACTGCCAGTATTTTTCCTGTTATATAACCCGCAACAAGCGCCAGCACGATTGCTATACCGATGCCCTTGAGCTGGGCGCTCATGTTGATGCCGCTCACAACAAATACGGCTGCAGTCCCGCCAAAGAGGCCGGGCCAGCCGTGCAGGTTGGTAACGCCGCAGGTATCTATCCCCTTTACCAGTCCCTGGACCTTTGCCTGTATAACCGCAAAGCCGTAGGTGGATATAGTGCCGCCGAGTACGCCGATGATAAAGGCCATGTTGTGGGTGGCATGGTCACAGGTGGACCCGATCGCCACACCGCCCGCCAGCGCTGCGTTGGCCATATCGGCCATACATATCTTGCCTCTCAGGGCTACGGAGGCAAAGTAGGTGGCAATCGTGGCGCCGCAGAGGGACACCACTACGTTTACGGCCGTATACGGCACCTGCTCGGGCGTCACAAGTCCAGCACAAAAACTGGGCCAAAAGAGCCACAGCACCATGCTGCCCAGCATGGAAAACTGGTCGCTGGTAGAGTCGGATTCTACGGGTGTTTTGAACTCGCTCTCCGTGGTCATGGTCATGATTACACCCAGTCCAAACAAGGCCCCAAAGGCGTGGATGAGTATAGAACCGCCCGTGTCTATAAAACCGCCGTGGGGTATCAGCCCGAGGCCGCCCTCGAGGAGTATCCATTCGTTTACCATGTAGCATGGTGTAAAGAGTAAACCTAACAGCAGATACTGAGACATCTTCAATCTGCCCAGCGGTGCGCCGGCGCATATTAACAGACTTGCCGCCGCAAACTCCGCAAGGAGGAATCTGTCCACCTCTATCTTGGGTTCACCCAATATACCCATCCCGTTTATCTTTATGTACAGGGGTATTGCAATACTCACCAGGAGGTACGTAGCAGTCACCGCAGACAGTCCGTACCTCTTTACAAAGACCATCAAAAATCCGAAACCTACCATCAGCATGGCCATTACGTGGATGCCGCGGTTATACTTCTGTACATTCGTTATCGACTCCAGGGTGGTCCCGGCCCCTCCCTCAGCGCCCCAACTGTTACCGGAAAGGGCCGCCAGCACGGCCAATAAAATCGGTAAGATTAGCACCCATCGATACTTGTTCATGTTTCCTCCCCCCTCCCATGATTGATATTTCTTTGGTTACTGAAAAGAGCTTGAAGCAGCATCTGGATAAGCAAAACAGGCAGTAGCAGTGCAAAATGTTATCCTCTTGAAGAAAAATATCAAGTAAAATCTTTGCTTGGAGGAAAGAGGACTGCAGGTCTTTCGTCCGATGTAGGATTAATGAAACCTCTGAAAAAGTCTGCACCACTGTCATTCTGAGGGAGTGAAACGACCGAAGAATCTCGTATTTTGGAGATTCTTCGCTTCGCTCAGAATGACAACTTCCAACAAATTGGCTTTTGCAGAGGTCTCTTAATTTCAAAATAGAGTTTTTGGACCGGAACAAGGTGGGGTGGTCAGGGGGAACCGGTGTGGGTCTTTGGTCCCTGGGTCTTGACGAGCAGGTCAACCACCAACGCTGCCTCCTCGTTACCAAATCTGGCCATGGGGAATGTGTCCCGTGCTATGTTCTGCATCTTCTTGACGATCTCCTCCCAGCCGGCCTTATCATGGGTTTCCATAAGGATTTGTTCTCCAGGATGGCAGATAAGACATTTGACCACAAATATATTGCCGCCCGCATCTTCCTTGAGTACGTCCACCCTTTCGGATAGGAAGCGTGCGATTCGTTCGGAATCCTCTTCGGTTATGTAGCCGCCGGCATCCGAGCGCATGCGCTCCACCGTCTCCTTCCACTCCTCGGGGGTCTTATCCTTGAGCAGGATTCGGTTTATGGAGTGACAGAGTGTGCAGCGGTCTACAAACAGAAATCGAGCATCCTCGTAAGACTTTCTTTCGCTGGTTATGGCCTGAACTCGTTCCGGCCACGTGTTGATAATGTCGTTTACTATCTGCTGGGCCTCTTCGGGGCTGATCCACGCCGGGTTCTTATCCATCATCTCTTCCACTACGTCCCGCCATTCTTCTACAGGCCTGGGCGTGATAAAGACCCGTTTCAGTGTATGGCACTTGGAACACTTGACGTCAACCAAAAGGGGTCCACCTGTTGGTGACTGAGACGCCAGCGCCGCCGGCAGGACAAAGTGACAAAATAACACGATACCCAGCAATAGAGACCTACCCATTTCCCAAAAATCTCCTCTAGACCTATCGGGATTACCAGCGTTGTGGCAGCGCATATCGAAAATAATTATATTCCGAGACCTCTGAAAAACTCAATTTAATTACCATTTTAAGATGTAGTGGTCGAGCTTGCTCGACTTAATAGCGACAAACTTATGCAGAGCAAGCTCTGCCACTACAATCAGATAGGACGAATCCACTTTTGGGACGAGTCCGGTCAAACTTTAGTATCGAGATGAGAAAGACTCAGGGGGCAGCAGCCATAGGTTGTCCTTGAAAACTCTTGAAAACTATGTGCCGTTGCCTATAATCGCAGAGACGCGAGGCCGTGCGGAAAGAGAAAGTCGTGGAACGCCGGGGCGTAGCGCAGCCTGGTTTAGCGCGCCTGCCTTGGGAGCAGGAGGTCGGCAGTTCAAATCTGCCCGCCCCGACCATATTAGAGAACCCAACATACCATAAATAATTAATTGGAAGGATTTATTGCATGTTGGAGGAAAAGCCATGGGCAAAAAGTTGGCAATGTTTTGCGGAGTTGTCTTAATATGTAATTTAATTCTCTTCGGCATACTCCCGATTAGTGCAGACGCTGATCAAGAGATGCTGGAGATCTCCGCGGACGAAGCAGCGGAGAGGGTTGTCAACGGCCGGTTTGACGTCATCCTGGACGTGAAACAGCCTGAGGAGTACAAATTACTGCATATACCCGGCGCCGTTCCGACGCCTCTAAACACACTAAAGGAGGGGGTTCGGGAAAAGCTGAGTAACCCCGCCGCTTCTATCCTCGTCTACTGCAGCGACGGCAGCCGCAGTCTGGAGGCGGTTAAGATACTAAAAGATATGGGTTATCCAAACGCGATCAGCCTTGAAGGTGGAATGGCCGCATGGGATGAAAAGGGTTACCCTGTGGCTAAATAACCGTCTGCATGATATTTGAACGTGGCTAAAGGGCCTCGAGATGGTTTCACGAGGCAGAGACCCAAATGCCTAGCCAGCGTTATAATGGATTTACGTCATCACCTTTCCTACCATACGTCGATGAAATATAAGGATGATGACGGTCCACAGCAGTACTAAACTAGCGGCTATGTATAGAAACTGTTGCTTTACCGAACTCTCCATTCTCAGCGCCTCGTCCTTATCCATATCCACTATGAGCGCCCACCTGACGTCGTAGGTAATGTTAATGGGCGTGTAGGCCGTAAGGACCTTTACGTTGCGGTAGTTCCGCATTACCCCCGTGTCAGTGTTCCCCGCAAGTGCTTCCCTCGCAGCCCGTGTGTCTACCTTCGTCTTTAATACATTTGGCTCCTTGATAAAACGGGAATCGGAACGCAGTGAAAAGTCTTGTCCCACCAGATATGTCTCTCCCGTTTCTCCAAGTCCAGACCTTTGAGTCATAATATCATTTATCTTCCTATTATCCAGATGGACCACAAGTACGGCTATGGTCTTCTCCGTAAGGTCCCTTGTTATTGGGGCGGAGATAAACATGGCGGGATGGTTGGCAGGTTCATACCACTTCATGTCTAAAATGTCTATACCTGCTTTACCCATAACGAAGGCGTCTTTGAGCGGCGTTTGGGCATAGGGCCCCGTAAGTACGTTCTTGCCCAAATCCGGCCGGTCCCTCGCGCTGGCCACTACGTTTCCGTCCATGTCCACTATCATCGCGTCATAATACTGATAGGCCTCTGCAAAGCTGATAAGGATGGCGCCGTACTTGCGGTCTATTTCTGCGTATGCGTCGCCGTCCAGGCCGCCCGTATGAAAGGTGTCGACATAGGAAGCAGCCACCGTTTTAAAGACGTTGTTAGCAGAGAGCTGAAAGGCATCTGCCCTTCTCTCAAAGAAAAAAGCCTCCATTTCTGTCTTCTTGATGTCCCTGATGGAGACAAGCTGGTCGAAGGCCTTCTGCTTTATGACCCCTCTGGTGATAACATAAGTAGTGATGTTTGCGGCTATAAAGGGCAGGACACTGCCGAAGAGACAAAAGAACATCAGGTAATAATATAGGGAATGAGGTCTCCCCTCCTTTACCGGCGGTCCGTGGACGGTCGGGTGGCCAGCCTCGTGATGATGCCCCTTCGCTGTGTGTTTTTGTTCCATAGTGTTATTGCTACCGACGCTTATTGAGACCTTTGCAAAGCCACTTCAATATCTCGAAAGCCTTGAAAATCGGGGATTATGTGGGGCTTTTCGGTTGTGGCTGCAAGAGTTCTTGCTTCATCACCCTGTAGAATACAAAGACAATTATACCCCAGATTGGAATCATGGCAAACGTCATCCAGACAACGCGGGTAATCATGGCACTCTCCACACCCAATGCCTCGGCCTTGTCTATCTCTGCCAGAAGTGCCCATCTGACGCCGGGCGCTACGTCTATAAACGTATAGGCGCTCAGCACCTTCACGTCGCGGTAGTCCTTCGATATTATAACGTCTGTTTTCCCATCCAACGCTAATGTTACGGGCTTTGTTTCCACCTTCAGTTTGAGCACCTCCGAGGCTTCAACTGTGAAGCGGGAGTCGGAACGCATAAGGTAATCCTGGCCTACAAGATATGTCTCACCCGATTCTTTAAGACCCGACCTCTGTGTCATTATCGCATTTATCTTTGTGCCATCCATAAATAATATAAGGACTCCCAATAGGTCTGCATCTTTTGTCGCCGTGTCCTCCTTGAGTATGGGAGCGGAGACAAATTGTGCCGGGCCATTGTAAATATTATACCATTTCATGTCGGTTACGGTTAGCCCTCTCTTGCCCTGCTCAAACGCCTCTTTCAGTGTGGTCTTAGCGAATTTCTCGGAACTGAGGTTTGCGCCAAGCTCCGGATTCTTTCTTGCACTGGCCACAACGTTCCCATCCGGGTCTAAGATGAGGACATCGTAGTACTCATATGCATCGGCAAAACCACTTAATATCCCATGGTACCGCTCATCTACCTCTTTATACCTTACTCCTTCAATGCCTGCGTGTTCTTTTCCTTCCGTGCCACCCCTTCCGTAGGCGTCTATGTATGACGTTATTGCCCACTTAAACAGGAGGTTTGTACAAAGTTGGTAGGCATCCCCTCTCCTTTCAAAGAAGAAGTTTTCTATCTCACGCTTCTTTATGTCCCTTACAGACACAAGGTGGTCAAAGGCCTCTTTTCGTATAGAACCCCTTGCCACGGCACAGTTTACTGAGGTAGTTATTATATAGGGCAAAAGATTGCCGAAAGAGCAAATTATAATCAGGTAAATCAGTAGAGAGGCTGACTTTGATCTTTCAGATTTAGGACGGTCTGTATCGGAGGCGGGCTGTACTGGTTGTGTTGGCTTGCCAGATTTTTTGTGGGGTCCTGGGGATGACGGTCTCTCTGCCATTTTGCCTCTGCTATTGTGCCAACTAAAATGCTAATATTAACGTGGCAGTATTAATAAGTCAATTAGCCTTTTGCCCATTTCCACCTTCTCGGCTGCCTCACTTCTCGGAGTGAACTTATGCAGGATTCCAGGGCGTTCTTAGTGAGAACCCTGGAAAGTAGGCGTAAAATGGAGCACTGTCCTTGGGAGACCGTACAGTCACATGGCCAAGAAGATGAACCCCAGGTTCAAGGTCTGGATAGAAAAAGAAGGTGAGGTTGTGTTTGCGGAGGGCCGAAGGCTCCTGTTGGAGACAGTGGGTGAATTGGGCTCCCTTAATGCGGCCGCAGGTAAGCTGGGCATGTCATATCGCGCAGCATGGGGTAAGATAAAGGCTACGGAGCAGCGACTGGGCATAAAGCTGCTTGAGAGCAATGTGGGCGGCAGGGGCGGAGGCGGGGCAAGACTTACAAAGGAAGCAAAGGACCTCCTCAGGCGCTACAACAGATACAAAACACGGGTCAAGACCTGCGTGGATAAGGAATACAAGGCCATTTTCAGGAATAAAACATCTTGACAAGAAATCTTCCGAATTTATTATGTCTTTATTGACATAACGCTTTATACAATTGGGAGAGAAGGTGTAGAGGGATGCAAACGCAGGCGAGACGGCTGGTTATTTTTGTGCTGTTTCTTATCGTCCCTTTCCGGCCGACGGCATACGGCGGGGATGATGAGATACTGGTGTTCGTTGCGGCGAGTCTGACGGACGCCATGAACGAGATCAAAGAGAGGTTTGAAGAAAGGGCGGGGGGCAGGGTTTTTTTCAGCTTCGGGAGTTCCGGCACCCTCTGCCGCCAGATACAAAAAGGTGCCCCGGCAGACGTCTTCGTTTCTGCCAGTCCCATCCAAATAGATGCCCTTGAACTTGACGGCCTTGTTCTACTTGATACAAGAAAGGACCTGCTGACTAATAATCTGGTGGTCATTGTACCCAGCGGCAGCGGGTTAAGGGTGGCGCAGGCCGAAGACCTTGCACAAAAAGAGGTGGTGAAGATAGCCATTGGGGAGCCCGACGCTGTACCGGCAGGCGCTTACGCCAAGGAGGCCCTGGAGAATTTGGGACTGTGGGACTCCCTGCATCCAAAGATTGTACCCGCCCTGGACGTGAGGGCCGTGCTTGCCTATGTAGAGCGGCAGGCGGCTGACGCAGGCATTGTGTATGGAACGGATGCAACAATAAGTGACAAAGTGGAGGTTGTATACGAATTCCCAGAAGACAGCCACACGGCCATAGTTTACCCTGCAGTCGTATTAAAAGGCAGCAAGGCCGCGGCCCTGGCAAGAGAGTTTGTGGATTTTCTTTCCTCCGCAGAGGCCGGAAGGGTTTTTGAGGCATACGGTTTCAAGACAACAGGAGGGCATTAAACCATGCTATCACCGGAAGAAATCTCTGCCATATACATATCTATGAAGGTTGCAGTCTGCAGCACGCTGCTTATCCTCCCTCCCGCAATATTTATAAGCTGGGTGTTGGCTAAATCCAGTATCAGAGGTAAATCTTTTATTGAGACGCTGGTCAATATGCCCCTGGCCCTTGCGCCTGTTGTAAGCGGTTTCTTTCTGCTCATCCTCATAAGCAGAACTGGAGTCGTTGGGCGCATCCTCTACGAAGACCTTGGCATAGAGCTGACATTCACCTGGTACGCGGCGGTACTGGCCAGTGCGGTTATAGCCTTTCCTCTCCTGGTAAGGGTGGCGCGTGTAGCCATGGAAGAGGTTGACCCCAAATTGGAAAACGCAGCCAGGACCCTGGGTGCAAGTCCCTGGAGGGTGTTCTATACCGTAACCCTGCCGCTCTCAATAAGGGGTGTAATAGCGGGTTCAATACTGGCATTCACACGCAGTCTGGGCGAATTTGGAGCTACCATCATGCTGGCAGGAAACATACCGGGTAAGACACAGACTATACCGCTGGCAGTGTTTAATTGTGTCCAAACAGGACACGAGGATGAGGGCCTTAGACTGGTCTTTATCGCCACCATCCTTGCCTTCTCTGCCCTGTTTGCCGCCCAGAGTATCTCTAGTCGCACCACCCATTGAGGCCCTCCGGTATAATGAAACTAAAGGTGGATATAAGAAGACGGGCCGGTACGTTTTATCTGGATGTCGCATTCTCAGTAGAAAAAACCCTAACTGCCATCTTCGGACCTTCGGGAAGCGGCAAGACCACAATCCTTAACTGCATCACCGGGGTCATAAGACCGTGCGACGGAGAGATATCCATTGACGGTAACCCGCTGTATTCCAGCAGAGACCGCATAAATCTGCCCCCGGAGAACCGCCACATTGGTTACGTATTTCAGGAAGGACTACTCTTCCCCCATCTTACGGTAGAAAAGAACATTTTTTACGGGTTTCGTCAAGAAGATGAGGCAAGGTGCCATATAGCACCGCAGGCAGTTATAGACGTCCTTGAAATAAAAAGCCTTCTTGGGAAAAAACCGGGCCGGTTGTCTGGTGGAGAGCAACAGCGGGTGGCCATCGCCAGGGCGCTCCTTTCTCATCCACAGCTGCTCATCTTTGACGAGCCGGTGTCGGCCCTTGACTGGGCCCTGAAGAGCCGCTTCCTGCGCTACCTGAAACGGATAAAGGAAGAGTTCCGCGTCCCAATACTTTATGTCACTCACGCCCTCTCCGAGATTATGAACCTCGCCGACGAGGTGATCGTGGTAAAGGACGGCAGGGTGCTGGCTACGGGCGGTGTCTCCAGTCTCTTCCACTACCCACACATATTTCCCATAATAGAGTCCGAGGGGCTTGAGAACGTACTCACTCTTAAGGTGCTTTTACATAATAAAGAGCGCGGTGTAACTGAGCTGGAACTTGGGAACCAAAGACTGTTAGTGCCGTTGAGTGGGGCCGAGATTGGTTCTTCTGTATCGGTAATTGTGCGGGCACAGGACGTAATAGTGAGTCACGAAAAACCGAGGGGGTTAAGCGCCCGTAATATCCTAGAGGGGGTGGTGGGGGACGTCTCTATTGCGGGCAGTAAGGCCGTCCTGAGTGTGGACCTGGGAGGGCGGATGATTGTAGAGATAACCCCGGAGGCCCTTAGAGAGCTTGGAATAAACGTTGGGGAGAAATACTTCTTTATCATCAAAGCCAACTCTATACGGGTGTGTTAGCTTTCCGGCGCGCCCGGACGCATCCTGCGAGTATAAAGTCGGATTTAATCTGGATAAGGCAAAGACCTTATATTTTCGCTCAGTAGCTAAAGTCCGATTTATCCATATGTATTGGGCAGCCCCAGTGCGACCAACGCCCCCAGCCTAGGATTGACCCTTGCTCGCAAGGTTCACCCGGCCTACCCTCACGGTGTGGACAGTGCTCGCCTTCCACACAATAGCAGGAAAACAGTTCGGGTGATGCAAGAAATCTGTTTCTGCAGGGCCGTATGCAGAAGTAATACGTCGTACCTTTATATTTGGCCACATGTGGCGCGTCTTCGTCCACGCGGCAACCGCACACGGGGTCTATATAAATTAGTTTTATCCCTGGGGTCTCAACCATCTCTTTTTTGAAAGCCCTCTTACAGGCCTCTGAGCAAAAATAATATATCTTCCCATCAACCTCCCTCGTATGAGGTGTGTCTTTGTTCACCTCCCTGCTGCATACAGGGTCAATGTAATAGTCTTTGACCTCCTCCGGGGCAACTGCAGTTCCTGTGCCTATACCCACTACTTCACCTTGACCGGTAACTGCAATAAAACTGCACAAACAAAATACGGTAAGAGGCGTAATTAGGCGGTTTAGCCTTTCCATGATATTTCCTCCTTAACTAACATGGACGTAAAAACATTATAACAAAGAAACCACTTCTTCTGCCATAATCAGAGCTTCTGTATTGACTGTGTATGCAGTTTATAAATAATCGTTGCTATAAATCTAAAAGACGCTTATTCTGGGAGGATAGCAATATGGCAGTTCAAAGGATAAATTGTAAGAAACGGATATCTTACCATCAGGGCCTGATGTCGGATGCTTCACTAATACCGGCTGAAGACCTGCAAAAGGGTTCGTTTCTCTTCTGCGGTGGCGCCATACCCAGGGACCCCGATAAGAATTGGGATATCCCCCTTGACTTCGAAGAGCAGTGTCACGTCACCTTCAAGAACCTGAAGGGTGTACTGGAGGCGGCCGGGACCACCACGGACAATCTGATAAGGGTGATTATCTATCTAACCGACATGAGGAACTGGGAGGCCATGAACAAGGTTTATGCACAGTATATCAAGTCTGCACCGGCCAGGGCCTGCATCGGTATAAACGCCCTCAATAATAGGTACCAGATTGAGATTGTGGCCGATGCCCTTGTACCGGCCAAGAAGTAATCCAGCATATTCTGCAGATGCTTAGCCGAAGTTGAATCTTTTGTACGGGTGCGTCCCGTCGGTGGTAAATATTGCGACTTGACGCACCCTTCCTCTTTTGTATAAGCTACCTGTACAAATGTCTTTAGGGAATCTTGGGATACAGTGGAGGGCATTGAGCACAAGGAGGGTGTACAATCTCCTTATGGGAAAACTCCAGCACCGCTTGGGCCTTTCAAGACTCTATGCCTACCCGGCAAAGATTACCATCGAATCTGGCAACATATGCAATCTGCGCTGCCCCCTCTGCCCTACGGGCCAGCACGACCCCTCAGCCAAGAAGGGACTAATGTCGTTCGAGACCTATAAAAAGGTGGTGGACGAACTCGGTGCGAACCTGTACCTGATGAGACTGTATAACTGGGGCGAGCCCTTGCTGAATCCTGAGCTTGTGTCCATGATAAAGTATGCCGTCTCTAAGGGCATAATTGTCAAGATAAGCACTAATCTTGACGTTAAGATGGACGCTGAGCGGACGAAAGAACTTTTACTATCCGGGCTACACAAAATTTATGTCTCCTGCAACGCCGTTTCGGAAGAGACGTATACAAAATATCACGTGGGAGGCGATTTTAGGAGGGTAATGAGCAATCTGAGACTGCTGGCTGCGAAGCGCGCTGAACTGCGTTCTCCAACGGAGATTGTGTGGCTGTTTCATGTCTTCAGCCACAATGAACCTGAGATAAAGCGGGCAGAGGAGATGGCGGCGGAACTCGGTATGAGATTGCAGATAAATAAGATGAAGCCCGACATGGGTAAAGAGATATTCGAGACCGCAGAGGAGGCCATTGAAAGGGACAGCAGATGGCTTCCCAAAGACCCACAGTATAATATCTTTGACATGGAGAAAAAGAGGTCCAAAAGGCGTTTCTCATGCGACCAGCTCTGGACAGAAACGGTCATCAATTGGGATGGTTCCGTACTGCCCTGCTGCTCCGTATACAATGAGAAATATGCCTTTGGAAATATCCTAGAGAATGATTTCTGGGATATATGGAACGGAGAGTTTTATCAGGCCGCCCGCAAAGAGGTCTTGTCTAGAGAAAACGAGACATGGACCATCTGCCGGGTGTGTAAGAACACGGGGTTTCTCCACAGCTAGGTATATTTGAAGAATGTAACTTGTAGAGTCTTCTCAGGAGTTCCACGTCTCTTTCCCCCATCAAATCCCCAAGAAACGCCTCGAGCCTATTCAGGTCAGAATCCCTGTCATCGAGTCGGGTACCGTCTATCGTAGAGGTCAGAACCACGGCAAATTTAAACGGTCTCATAAGACACAACCTTATCTTGCCCGAAGACGATTCTTGGACACCGATGTCACCAATAGATATGGGTGCGGAAAAAGTACCATGGTTATGGAGCCTGGATAGAAACCTTGCAGTGTGCCAGAGGAATACGCGTTTTCTATCAGGACGTAGACGGGCCTCAGCAATGGCCTCACGCAGGTCTTTAAGTCCGTGGTCGTGTTTTATAATAAGGTAGCCCAGATACCTATTCCCTTCGCTGACCTCCACGGCGCCTACGGCCGGACTTACCCGGATGTTGGCCTTTATGAGGGCATTGGCCGTCTGCCAGGCCTCGACTGCCGGTCTTGCGCCCGAAGGTGTAGAATTGTGCAGAAGGAATTTATAAACATCCACTTCTATCTCCGCATCTTTTCCGTGTATCCTTCTGCGTGCTTCGCAAGGCTTAAACGGCCCCAGCGTTTTTGCCGTCACTTCTTCAGCCGGTTCCTTTGTCAGGTGTATCAGCTCATTTGCGTCGTAGCCTTCAAGGAAGTATGCGCTGTGGCGGCCGTCCGTGTAGCGCTTATAGCCTCTGCCGCTTCGTACACATGCACTATGTATTCTCAGGGCATCTTTCCGCAGTATCCAATGCGTTTGTTTGTCCAATTCCTTCA
>Ga0154374_121_pt5 | contig 16645 bp, 13 predicted proteins | sample RifGroA2_FD_105618 | JGI IMG/M metagenome (GOLD analysis project Ga0154374, IMG submission 105618) | Planctomycetes bacterium GWA2_50_13 | reverse complement strand
TTTTACCCTCAGAGACTTTGCAAAGCCTGCGGCCCACTGGTTTGCCTCTAAGAGGGTATCAACGTACTGCATTATAAAGCGCTCTGCATTCGGGCAGCGCTTCCAGTCAAAACCGCCCACCTTCTTCATAATGGCCTTATCATCTGTGACTTAGATTTGTTTATGCAGATGTTCTCTTATCTCTCTTCCAAGGCGTATAGCAAGTTCCGCGACCTCAGTCTGATCTTCAACCCTTTTGAACATATCCTCCGTAATGCCGTCCACCTTACCAAAGATCCATGGGATGGCGCTGGTGGGGCAATCTATGCCGTATCCGCACGATAGACAGGGCACGTTCCCTGTTGCAGTTACCTGCCCAAGCACCTCCATCTGTTCCATCCGCATGAAATGAGTTATCTGCTCTGCCGCACGGTCTGCACCGGGAATGCCCCCTTCGTTGATGCCCACCGCTACCGCCACGCCCAGCTTGCCCTTGCTTAGCGCCTTCTGATGGCGGAAGCAGTACATGCGTTCCATAAAGGCCTTTGTACGGGCGTCAAGGCTTCCGTACGGTGCGTAACCGCCTATTACCAGCGCCCTGGCCCCAAGCACCCTGTCGGCAATCCCCTGCCAGTCGTCTATCTGCTTGCACTGGTTGTCACTCACGCAGCCCTTACACGCATTGCATGGGTGAATGTTAAGCTCCGAGAGCTTTATGAAGTCCCACCCCATCTCCGTTGCCTGCAGAACCATCTTTATCAGGTGGTCGGTGTTACTGTCCTTTATGGGACTTCCGCTGATTCCAAGAACTTTGTGACCCATATCTAACCTTTTCTTCATAACATTTATTTAATGTACGTAGAAGTCTAGCACCGGTTGTATACATTTGCAACAATTCGGATGCCTGCCGGGGGTTGTGAGCGGAGTGCGTGGATGGGGCAGGTCGTATCCCCGTTTTCCCCTTCTTGTAATGAGTTTTGCTTTTTTCCTCCCATCCCTTTGAGGGGAGGGTGCTTAGGGGCGGGGAATATTTCTGTAGCGTCCGACCTCCGTATCGGACGAGCAAAATTAGCTAATGTAGTGGCAGAGCTTGCTCTGCTAATGTAAAAGGTTGTCTTGCGGACAGGGATAAACCCTATCCCTACGTTTTTGGTATGTAGCGTGGCAGCTTGCTGCCACGTCAGTCCTTGGAGCAAGCTCGACCAATACAATGCAAGTGCTACCTGGCTTTTATGGCTGATTGATTTATCAGGCTGTTTACTTAAAACGATCAACGTTATTTAGGGTGCGATTTCTCCACGTCTTTCCTTTTCCACCCCAGATACATATCCGTATATTCGCCGTGTTTCCAGAAGTCGTAGGTGGTGTGGTCTATGCCCAGTTTTTTTTCAATCGCTGCGATGCGTCTGAGGCGGCTTGCCTCGTTCTTTATCTGCACCAGCCACCTGTCCTGCGCCCACTCCCAGTAGCCGTAGATGGGGCTGTAAACGGCGCCGTGGGCCTTGGCCTTGTATATGGCGTCTGTAATGTCCACAAGGAGTTCGTAGGTCAGCCTCTCTATCTCTGATATGTTGTACTTCCGCACGGCACCGCCCGGAAGCAGACTCAGACTGTGGCCTCCAGTCCAGTCGGGGGCCAGGTCTGCGGGCATGGGGTCGAGGAGCCCTTCTTTATATAAGTCCACCACCAGCGCCATGGCCTCCCTGTATTTTGCAAAGCTGAGCTTGACCACGTCGTCCATTGCCGTCAGCTGGTCGCGGGCAAAGCGTGGGGAGTGGCATCCCTTACAGAGCGACACCCACTGGTCCCGTATTTCCTTATACCTGGGCGCACCCCTGTCCACGAGGGAAGTGCCCATGTAGGTGTACACGGTAGAAGATTTTCTCACATTATGCTCACCGTTATTCATGTGGCAGTATGCACAGGTAGGTACCTTGTAGTTTTTTGCGTTAAGCGGTTTTGTCCAGTCCCAATAATACGACTCGTTCTGATATATCTGCCCGTGGTAGGACTGCACGTACATCTCGTACTCGTACTGTTCCGGCCCTGAGTGGCAGACGGCACAACTGCCCGTCTTACGGGCCTCCGTGACGGAGAACTCGTGTCTGGAGTGGCATCCGTCGCAGCGGTTCTCCGCGATGGCATGACAGGTGAGACAGCCTGCGACCTCTTCGGCCGGTTTTTCTATCTGACAGCCCTGCTCACACAGGTCAACGCTGTAGGCGTGCGCATGGCTTCCCTGACCCCCGCTCCGGTGTCCCTTGAGCTGTTGCGGATGGCACTGGCCGCAGGTGTTGTATGAAGGCATAATAAGTTCCGCATGGTTATTACCGTGGCATTTGTCGCACCCGACCGCCTCCTTACCCTCTGCAGGTGAGGCGTGTTTGCTCCGCCTCCACTGTTCTACTATGCCGGGATTTTCCACCTCGTGACAGACCACGCACTGGTCGTTTTTGTACCACCCGTCAAGGGAGTTCTTGGGTCGGAAATCTTTGCTGTTATAGTAGTAATCGGGGTCATACCACCGGATAAGGGGTAGGAAGCTGTAGAGTTCCCCGTATCTTCCCTTTCCGGGGAAGAGCTCCTTGGGGCCGGTGTAGTAGGCTTCGAGGCCGCCCAAGTGATAGACCTCTCCGGAGTTGTCCGGCCCGGCCTTCTGACCCATCAGCTCGGCCATCTCCCCTTGGAAGGCAGGCACATTTCCGGTGTCAGCGGCGGCATTTGCACACGAAAACGCACATAATAATAGAATAAAAGAGACCGATAACAAGGGACTTCCTGCCATAAATACGTTTTTAGGCATTTTAATTTTTCCCTTCCCAATTGACTTTTGTACTTCCATAAGGTACGATGTTTTTGTATATTATTTACGGCTCGTTGCATTTACGGCGGGTTTTGTTGGTAAAATACCCGCACAGGAATCCCGTGTCAATGGAAACCCTGGAGAGTGATTGGGGGCGTAAGAACTGATAATATTTGTTTCCTTTATCGGTTCTGCCTGGTAGTCTGTAAGTGTTGCGAGGAGTTTTGTACCGTATCAACTAAGCCTGGTACGGTGAAAAAGGTACCTTAAAGAGAGAAAGTGAGAGCAGAAAATGTCGAAGAGGCTTTATGTGGGTAATCTTCCTTATACAGTTACTCAGGCAGACCTGGAAAAGATGTTTTCGGAGAAATGGACGGTTCTTAGCACCACTCTGATTACTGACACTCATTCAGGAAGATCCAAGGGCTTTGGGTTTGTTGATGTTGAAAATGACGCAGATGCCACCGCCGCCATCGAGGAGCTGAACGGCAAAGACGTCCAAGGCCGCGCCATGGTCGTAAACGAGGCCAAGCCAAAGAAGGAAGGCGAAAGAGGTGAAAGAGGTGGTGAAAGAGGCGGGAGGGGTGGCTTCCAGAAAAGAAGACGGTTTTAATATTTTGAACCAGTCTTTTTAGCCGCAACGGTAGGGGAACGCAGAACGAGAGTAGGTTGGGATAATCTCCTGACTTACTCTCAATAGGGCTGTCGCCGTCAAGTATCGCGTTCACAAATGGTAAATTTTCTTCTCACCAAGAGACCTGCCTCTAATGTAATTATACTTAACGGCGTATAGTGCGTTACTCAGTTTCTAGCCTTTTATATAGGCGATGATTTTTTGCAAGGTCTCCTTCGCGTCACCGAAGACCATCATCGTATTGTCTTTGAGGAAGAGCTCGTTCTCAATACCTGCAAAGCCGGGGCGCATACTGCGCTTTAATACTATTACGGTTTTGGCCTGGTCTACGTTGAGAATCGGCATACCGTAGATGGGACTGCTGGGGACGTTCCTGGCCGCGGGGTTTACCACATCGTTGGCGCCCACCACAAGGGCTACGTCCGTGTGGGCAAAGTCAGCGTTTATATCTTCCATGGCGAAAAGCTTGTCATAGGGGACGTTCGCCTCTGCCAGCAGCACGTTCATATGACCCGGCATACGTCCCGCTACAGGGTGGATGGCGTATCTTACCTTAACCCCTTTATTTTCAAGCAGGCTTGCCAATTCCCGTACGGCATGCTGCGCTTGGGCCACTGCCATGCCGTAGCCGGGTGTAATGATGACAGTCCCGGCATTCTCCAGCATTGTTGCCGCGTCTTCTACGGTATATGACTTGATAGTGCCCGCAACGGCAGCGGCTCCTGCGACATCCACCCCTTTTCCCACCGCACCAAATGCCCCGAAAAGGACGTTGGTCAGTGAGCGATTCATGGCCTCACACATGAGTCTTGTCAGGATAAGACCGGCGGCACCTACCAGGGAGCCGACTATTATCAGGGCATTGTTGCTGAGTACAAACCCGGTCATGGAGACGGCCACTCCGGATAGAGAGTTCAACAGAGAGATTACTACGGGCATGTCCGCACCGCCGATGGGTATCACCAGTAGCACCCCCAGCAGCGAGGAGAGGAAAGTTAAGCCATAGAAGACACTGATGTTAGCGGGGGATAAGCACACACCGATGGTCAGACATATAACGACGATGCCCAAAAGCCAGTTACTTGCACGCTGAGCGGTATAAACAATTGGTCGGCCGCTTATAATACCTCGCAGCTTGCTAAACGCGATAACGGAACCGGTAAACGTCACCGTGCCGACAATGACGGAGAGAAGCAGGGTAATAAGCAAGAATGTCTCGAAGCGTGGCGACAGGCGATGATATTCCGAGACTGCCACCATTGCAGAGGCGCCGCCGCCGCAACCGTTAAGTATGGCTATCATCTCCGGCATGGCGGTCATCTGAACCCTTTTGGCGGCAACTGCCCCTATCACCCCGCCGATGACCACACCGATTATTATCAGGTTGAAGCTGAGTATTTCCTGCTTAAACAGGGTAGCGGCAACAGCTATGGTCATGCCGAGCATGGAGAGTCCGTTGCCGGCACGTGCGGTGGCAGGAGAACTGAGCTTCTTCAGGCCCAGCATGAACAGCACGGCTGCCGCCAGGTAGGATAAATCAACAGTCTGTAACATCACGTCTGTCATTCTTACGGCCTCTTTTTAAACATCTGAAGCATCCGGTCAGTCACCATATAACCCCCGACTACGTTAATGGTGGCAAATATTACGGCCGCCAGACCGATAACGGCCGTAAGCCGGTCGTCCGTGTCGCGTCCCGCGGCCACAATGGCCCCCACCAGGGTGATGCCTGATATGGCGTTCGCCCCCGACATCAGCGGCGTATGCAGGATGACCGGTACCTTTGAGATAAGTTCAAATCCGACAAATGTAGCCAAAACAAAGACATAGATACCAATAAGTATGGAACCTTCCATTATCCGCCTCCCGCAGCAGCCATCGCATCCAGGGTCATCTTGTGGACTATCTTCCCCTGATGGGTGATGAGCGTACCCTTTGTGATTTCATCTTCCATATCAATTTTAAGGCCCTTCCCGTCATAAACGTGGAAGAGGAATTTCTCTAAGTTTTGTGAGTACATCTGGCTGGCGTGAACGGGCATGTAGCTCGGTACGTTAACCAGTCCGCTTATCAAGACACCGTACCGTATCACCTCCTTGCCGGGTTCAGTCAGCTCACAGTTGCCGCCGAAGTCTGCGGCCAGGTCCACTATTACAGAACCTGGTTTCATGTCTTTGACCATTTGTTCGGTGATGAGGACTGGCGCCCGCCTGCCAGGAATCAGGGCGGTGGTGATGACCACGTCTGATTTCATGATATGTTTATGAATGAGTTCTGCCTGACGCCGCCTGTAGTCCCCGGACAGCTCTCTTGCGTAGCCGCCGGCCGTCTCCGCCGCCTCCTCGGTTGGTACCCCAACGAACCTTACCCCAAGGCTTTCTACCTGTTCCTTGACGACGGGGCGCTGGTCGAATGCCTCCACTACTGCACCAAGCCGCTTGGCGGTGGCGCATGCCTGAAGCCCGGCCACACCAGCGCCTAGCACCAGCACCCTGGCGGGGGCGATAGTCCCGGCGGCGGTCATGAACATGGGGAAAAACTTGGGCAGGGCATTGGCCGCCGTCAGGACGGCCTTATAGCCGGATACGGTGCTCATGGAACTCAAGACGTCCATGCCCTGCGCCGCAGCGACCCTGGGTATGACATCCATTGAGAATGCCGTAATCTTCCTGGACGTCAGCTGCCTGACAAGGTCGTGGTACATAAGGGGACAGAGTAGGGCGACGAGCGCCGACCCCTCCCGCATCATGTCTATCTCGTGCCTGCCGACGGTCGTATTAAGGACGGGTATCTGCACCTTTAAAACCACGTCTGCACCGCCAAACAGGGTCGGTACGGATGATTCAATCCTTGCACCTGCAGCCGCGTAGTCACTATCCGTGAACAGGGCGCCTTCCCCCGCACCCGATTCAACGGAGACCTCGATACCCTTCTTGACCATCCTGTTGACAGAATCGGGGATGGCGGCGACCCTGCGCTCTCCCATCTTAATTTCTTTAGGGATGGAGACTCTCATGGTTTTTAATATTATGGAGACCTCTGAAAAAGTCTGTGCAATTCTCGTTCTGAAGGAGTGAAACGACCGAAGAGTGTAGCGTTGGAGCTTGCTCTCCGCCTGAGGCGGATTGAACGTGGCAGCAAGCTGCCCTACATAACGGATTAGATTCTTCACTCCGCTCAGAATGACAATTATGCAGAGTTTCTCAGAGCCATTATCTATGCTTAAGATTTTTAGAGGGGGTAATTATAACCAAGGCGGGCCATAAAATGTAGTATAAACCCTTGGGTATATGAATCTCCGGCCAGATTTCTAACCCAGCCACACGTTACCCAGGGTAATCAAGAAGAGAGCCAGAGTAAGCCAGCCCATGATGCCCTCGATTATTGCCACTACCTTGAACCAGCCCAGAGGCTTAATCTCTCCGTAAAGAAGTGTTGTAAACGTACCGGCGCTGAAATAAAAGCAGAGGGCCAGTTGGTGGAGAATCGAGAGATCGGCAAACCTGCGCACCACCATATGTGTATCAGGATGTTTCGATTTCTCTTTTAGCTCATATTCGAGGGGTTCTAGGTGTGATAAGCCAAAAAATATGAAGGCAAAAGAAACAATCTCTATTGCTATAACAATCAGCGCCCTGAACGGCTTTACCCCATAACCACAGGTCAGACCAAAAAAGATATATTCCAGCCATTCTCTGGTTTTCTCCCACGCACCCCTAAATGTCACACATAGTTTTCCGTGCTCAAAGTCGGCGCTTAGACTTTCCTGTCTGAACTTGGGCAGCTTTAAGCGATAGTGGTAATAACAGTCGTTTGCCGAGTCGTTATCGCCGATATCCTCGAAGTTCTTTTGCAGCCTTATGTAGGCCGCCCGCCATAGGGCAAAACTTTCTATTTTGAGTTCGTCACTGAAGTGGGACCTGTCAAAAAGTGTTCTTATGGCAGTTCTGTATGCAGTGTCGCTGGATAACTTTAACAATTCACGCCTTTCCTTTTTTGTCATGATTCCTTTGAATGTCAGGAGCTCTTCCGTGGAGTCGTAGGATATTTTTGTGCTGAGTTGAGAGGGAAATTCCAGACCGGAAGGCAATTGCGTGAGTATTACATAAGCCTCCAAACCACCCGTATGCCATTCACTGGGGGACTGCTTTGTAGTCTGACCTTCTTTTTGGGACAGTCCTGCAATCCCTTCCAGACGGTGAAGCAGTTCACCTCTCTTTCCATAGGGGGCGTCCAGATGACCCTTAAGCTGGTGCCAGGAGATGAGTAAGTTTGCGTAGGTGGTTCTGCGGAGATCTACGTCTGTATTCTTAGAGAACTGGGCCCCGTAAAATATCGCTGCGCGCTGAAAGGTAGCGCTGCCGAAGTCAACCTTACTATTGAATATGGCCCCTTCGAAGTCCGCCTGGTCCTCGAAGTCAGCCATTTCAAAATCAGCCTCGCCCTGAAAGGTAGCCAAGGTAAAGTTTGCCTCACCAATAAACGTGGTATTGTCAAAGTTTATTCCATATCTGAAGACGGTTGCATCACAAATTAACTGGCTCTGAAAGACGGCGTTGCTAAAGTGTACGGCATCCTGAAAATCGGCCAGGCTGAAATCCGCCTTGTGCTGGAAGATGGCTCCTTCCCAGTCCGCTTCGTCCAGGAAGATACAACCAAATCTGACTCCTCTCTGAAATACCACTACGGCACAATTGTGCTTATCTATTCCTGCCAGAAGTTTGCCCTCCAGCTTGGAATCTACTATGGAGATATCGGTAGAGACCAGGAACACAGTTCTGGCATTTAATGTTTGTGCCATTTTCTTAATTTCCGGATTAAATTTCAGTTCGAAATCATTACTCCCAACCTGGTAGCTGCTGCCCGTTCTGAGGTCAAGGTCGCCGGTTATAATGGCGTTTCTTATGTCTATTTTCTCCACGCCATTTCGCAAGGCTTTTGTAATCCACGCAGCCTCAATCCTCCTTTCTTCCTCTGGCAGGTCTTCTGCGAAATGCACCGGCTCGCCTTGCAGGAGGAGACCTTCTATATTTGCATAATTTGTCTGTGCAGATGACTCCTGTAAGGGCTGGGCGTAGGAAAGCGTAGGGAGCACTGCGGCGAAGAACAGGCAAAAAAAGCAACTGGATATTGAACGGGACATAGTCTCCTCAAAATCGTTAAAAATGTCTTATCTTAGAGGCAACGTAGTATTGTACCCAACAACCATTGTGCCTCGAGATAAATATAACGCCCCTTGGGAATATGTTGGGGTACTACTCTAGCACTAAAACGGTGGATATATCAATACCTACCTCTGCGAAGATATTTATGAAACAATAGTGTTTAAAAGCAGAGGTTATGCTATGTACTGAGTTAAATCATCTTTAGTGCTGTGTGTAAAACTATTACTGAAATGCAGGATTGTTACTTTGCGTGCCATAAGGTATTTTAAAGAAAAGGCTTGATACTATGTACAAGTTGCGTACACTATTTTGAAGAATGTCGTGCACGAGGAAAGACAAGATTTAATACATTCAATGGGAATAGCAATGGGAGGGTTGGGAATGGGCTATGTCAGAAAATCATTATTGGCCGCTGCCTTTATTGTTTCTGTGGGATTTCTCCAAATGGTGCCGGCTGTACAGTCAACGGCATACGGATATTCTGAAGCTGACCTGAAAAACTTTCTAGAGACGAATAAATGCCACCATTGCGACCTATATGATGCCCCCCTCAGCGAGAAGGAGCTCAAAGGCGCCGACCTTAGCTACAGCAGGCTGCCCGGTGCCAACCTGAGCAGTTCCAGACTGGAGGGTGCCAATCTCTACGACACCTTCTTGATAGGCGCCAACCTGAGGGGTGCCGTTCTAATAAACGCCAACCTGAGCAAGGCCAATATGTTCGGTGTAAACCTAAACAATTCTGACCTAAAAGGTGCCGACGTAAGCAATGCCAATCTGCAGATTGCCGACCTGAGCAATGCCATGCTGGACGGTGCAAACTTTAGCGGGGCCGATCTTACGAACGCCAATTTTGAAGGCGCCAGCGTCAAGGATACTATCTTAAAGGGCGCTACGGGACTGACAGATGAAAAGAAGAACGACCTCAAGAAACGTGGCGCCGTGGTGGACTAGCAAGTAAGATTACCCGGTTTCCCGCCCACCGGGTAATTTAGGTAAATAGATTACGACCCGCCGGATATGAGTGTCAAGTATGGCGTGCGCGAATAAATACAAGGGTAGTACCTTCTGCTAAGTATATAAAAGGGAGAACTTAGAATGAGCTATGTCAAAAAATCGCTGGTAGCCGCTGCCATTATCGTTTCTGTTGAATTTATTCCGATAGTGTCAGGTATACAACCTAACTATGTATATGGAGAGAGCGACCTGGCTGAGCCGGCGGACATGGGTTTTGGGGATACAGTAGAATCTTTAGAGGCAGACGTCAGCGGGAGACAGAGCGATAAAGAAAAATTGATAAGTACGAGACAATGCCCCGGATGCGACTTACGAGACGTCAACCTGGCGGGTGCGGACCTCAGGTCTGCGGAGCTGGGCGGGACCAACCTGAGCGGCGCCATCCTGGAGGATGTCGACCTAAGCGCAGGCAGTAACTTGGGTAACGTCAACCTGACCGCGGCCAATTTGAAGAATGTCAACTTGACCGACGCCATCATGGACGGTGCAAACCTGACTAACGCCGACCTTACCGGCGCCAATCTGACCCGCGTAGACTTGACGAACGTCAACATAAGCGGTACCAATTTCACCGGCGCCAAATTGCCCCACGCCAACCTGAGCAACACCAACCTGCGCGGCCTGGACTTCCACGGCGCCGACCTGAGCGGCGCCGACCTGACCGGCGCAGACCTGAGTAATTGCAACCTAAAGGGGGCCACCTTGAGTGGCGCCAAGCTGCTGCGCGCCTTGCTGTTCGGCTCCGACCTGAGCAATACCACATTATATCATGCCGACCTACAGGACGTTAATCTGGTTGCTCCCGATAGCAGCGTTACTCAGAGCAGTTTTAACCTGGACGGCGCCAACCTGAGCGGCGCTAACCTGAAGGGCGCAGACCTCAGTAAGGCCTCGGTAAAAGGCACGATACTGAAGGATGCTAAAGATCTGACGGCAGAGCAGAAGGCAGACCTGCAAAAACGAGGCGCTATCGTGAATTAGCGGGTGGGATTTGGCTTAAAAGACTATTCTCTATACTAAGAAACCTCTGAAAAAGTAGTTATTGTGAAGGCCCGCCCAACAACACGGCGAGCCTATGCTGAAGGTAGATTCGCCTCTTGATAGATATTGCGCTTGTGGAGACCAACGCCTAAATAGTTAGTATCCCCCATCCTTTGAGGGGTCTTTCTCTGGTGTTAGAGTTTTATGCCTTAACAAATCGTTTACCTGAAAGCTGTTTTACCAGCTTCCGTATCTCCAGTATCATTAGCGTGCTGGCGACGTTAGCGGCGGGTAGCTGGGACTCCTCGGTAATTTCGTCAATGGTCTTGGGTCGGCTGCTTAGCAGGGAGAATATTTTCTTTTCTTGAGAGTTCAGCGCCAGGCTTCTGGGGTCCTGAATATCTTCCTTTTCATCTATACTCAGGGTCTCTGCCAGCGGGCCAAGCTCCTCGATTATGTCGCGGAGGTCTTCAACGAGTTTTGCCCCCTCCTTTAAGAGCCTGTTGGTGCCACGGCTGTACGGGCTGTCCACTTGACCGGGTACGGCGAAGACCTCCTTACCCTGTTCCAGCGCCCAGTGGGCGGTGATGAGTGCGCCGCTCCTCTGGCCTGCCTCTACCACGACCACGCCCAGTGAGAGCCCGCTTATAAGTCTGTTTCGCGGCGGGAAGTTTTTTTCGTTGGGAGGGGTGAGCATCGGCAGCTCCTATACCACGGCACCCTGACAGCTTATGCGCTCTGCAAGTTCCCTGTTCTCCCTGGGATATACCCTTCCAAGGCCACAGCCCATTACGGCGATGGTTCTGGCATCCGACTCCAGCGCCCCCTGGTGTGCCGCCGTATCTATTCCCCTGGCAAGACCGCTTACTATGGTAAAACCCGACTGGCCAAGCAGCCTTGCAAGCCTCTTGGACTGGGACTGCCCGTAGTAGCTGCACCTCCTGGAACCCACTATGGCTATGGATAGTACGTCCTTCGGGTTTATCTCGCCTTTTATGTATAAGACGAGGGGTGGGTCATAGATGGCCTTTAAATTCTGCGGGTAGTGCTGATGGGTGTACGGGATTATGTTGACGCCGTGTTCCTGCGCAAGGGCAAGTTCTTTGTCTATGTCTACACTGTCCCTGGAGCATGCGAACTCGTCTGCCAGCTTAGGGCCTATTCCGGGAATACCTCCCAGGTCGGTTTTCCGCGCATTAAGTATGGCCGAGGCAGAGCCAAACCGTTCGTGCAGGGCACGGTACGTTGCGGAACCTATCCCCTTGGTGAGGCTCAGGTGTAAGAGAGCCTTAGACTCCTCGTCCACCTGCCAATACCTCCTTCACGACTGCTATATCAACGTCTTTTAGGGTTACTTTGCCTATTTTCACAGGCAGTACGAATTTGAGCCTTCCTGCTACGGCCTTCTTGTCGCGATAAAGGAAGTCGAATAATGCCTCCGCATCCTGTCTGTAATAAGTAGGCGCGCCGGCCCTTTGTAATAGTTGCCTCTGCTTCTCTAAGGTCTTTTCATCCGTTATGCCCAGACGTATGGCTATTTCCGTTGCCAGCATCATCCCTATTGCTACAGCCTCACCGTGACGGTGTCCCTCGTATTCGCCCACGGCCTCTATTGCATGGCCCAGGGTATGACCGTAGTTTAGTATGGACCTGAGTCCCGTCTCCTCTCTCTCGTCTTTTTCTACTACCCACGCCTTAATGCGGCAGCAGTTCTCAATGACTTCTTCCAGTACCTTGGGTTCCAGCCGGAGTATCTGCGGGAGGTGCTTGTCCAGATAGTCGAAAAAGGAGGCGTCACGTATAACGCCATATTTAATTACCTCAACCAGTCCCTCGGTTATTTCCTCTCTGGGGAGGGTCTTTAGGGCGAGGGGGTCAATGTAAACGGCCTTTGGCTGGTGGAAGCATCCAATCAGATTTTTCCCCTTGGCGTGGTTTACCGCCACCTTGCCGCCCATGCTGCTGTCTACTTGAGCCACAAGTGTGGTCGGTACCTGTACATATGCGATTCCCCTCATATACGTAGCGGCTACATAACCGGCCAGGTCACCCACCACGCCGCCGCCCAATGCGATTATAAGGCTTCTGCGGTCCACCTCGTGCTCGAACAGCCTGTTATAAAGATATTCTGCCGTGGATAATGACTTTTGTCTCTCCCCCGGGTCAATAGAGATTATCGTTACCTCCGGCTTGTAAGAGTGCAGACCCTTTGTTACAATCTCACCGTAAAATCGTTCTACATTCTTATCGGTTATTATTATGACCTTGGTTACGTCAGAGTATTCCCTGAGCATCCCGTCGAGCCTTTCTAAGACCCCGGCAGATATATGAATCTTATAGCTCCGTTCGCCCAGATTTACCTTTACCGTATTCATGTAATTTCCTTTGCCTACATTTTGTCTTGGATGTGGATTCGAAGCATATAATTTTAAAATCATTATGTCAAGGTATTTAGATGCAGTTTGATTCTTATGAACAGGCGCTTGAGTTCCTCTTTCAGGCGGTAGATTACGAGAAACTGACCAGGTACAAGTACGACATACCGGGTTTCGACCTGGAACGCGTGGAGCGCCTTTTGTCTCAGGTGGGCAGCCCGCACAGGGAACTTGCCGCAGTTCACGTGGCCGGCACCAAGGGCAAGGGCTCCACTGCGACCATGATAGCACACTTCCTAAGTGCGATGGGTCTTAAAGTGGGACTTTTTACCTCGCCGCATCTGGTTCATCTTGAAGAGAGGATAAAGGTGAACGGCGAGATGATTGGAAGGGATGATGTCCGCCGGCTCCTTGGACGGCTGAGACCGCATGTAGAGAAAAAGCGGCGGGGAAATCCGCTCTTTGCCCCAACGTTCTTTGAAATTATTACCGCGCTGGGACTGATGTATTTTAGAGAAACAGGCGTGGATTGGACCGTGCTTGAGGTGGGTATGGGGGGTAGGCTCGACGCTACAAACGTTATACTGCCCCGCGTGTCCGTAATTACGGCGATAGGTTTTGACCATATGGACAAGCTGGGCAATACGCTGGGCCAGATAGCCGGGGAAAAGGCGGGCATAATAAAAGAAGGTGTGCCGGTAGTGTCCTCTCCCCAGCACCTGGAGGCGCTTGAGTCTATAGAAAAGAAATGCAGTGAGAGAAGTGCGCCGCTCTATCTTGTGGGGAGAGACATAGAGGTCATTGGTGTGAAGGCCCTTGCCCTCAATGGTATTACGTGCAGTGTAAAGACGTGGAAGGGGACGTACACCGACCTGCGGCTACCGCTTTTAGGCAGCCATCAGGCGGAAAATCTTGCTACGGCGATAGGCGCAATGGAGGTGCTGGCCGAGGGCGGGGGCCTTTCGTGGAACGAAACGGCGGCGAGAGAGGCGCTGCGGGGTCTGAAATGCCCGGCCAGGATAGAGGTTATTTCCGAGCGGCCGCTTGTAATATTGGACGCCGCCCATAACGTCTCCTCGATGCGCGCCCTGGTGGATACGTTAAGGAATGCCATGAGTTTTGACAGGCTTGTATTAGTACTGGGCCTGTCAATGGACAAGGATTTGGAGGGGATATTTAAAGAGGTGGTGCCTGTGGCCCACAGGGTGATTCTGACCGCCGCCGACACGCCCAGGGCCGCGCCGCCAAGCCTGCTGGCGGAAAGGATAAGTGCATATCTTGGAGGGGGCAAAAAGGCCCTGGTAGTGGAGGACCCCCGCCGGGCGCTGGAACAGGCCAGAAAACTTGCCCGGCCTGAGGACTGCATATGTATCACAGGTTCTTTCTACCTGGCGGGCAAGATAAAGGAGCTATTTGAGAGCGGGGTCTTGTAGGGGCGAGGCGACCTCGCCCCTACAAAAGGAATTGCGGTTTGTAGGATGTATCGAGTGTACCCTTACAATACTCACGCTGTAGGAACGGGCGGTAGACAACGAAATTTATTTCGTTGATTCAATCCGCCTGAGGCGGATAAAGGTCGTTGTCTACCAATAGATTCTTCGCTTCCCCTTCGCTCCGCTCAAGGCTCCGGCTCAGAATGACAAACAGAGGGTGCCGCAGGTCTTAAATCTGCCCGCAAAATCGTAGGGGCGTATGGCCATACGCCCCTACGGGGGTTGGAAAGCCCTTGTAGGGGCGAGGTCACCGCGCCCCTATAGTTCTAATCGTTTTCCTTCGGCCAGTAATTTCGTGGCCTCTTCGGCTGGAAGAGGCGGGCTGAACAGGTAGCCCTGCATCTCGTCGCATTTGAGCGAACGTAGAAATTCCAGTTGCTGCGGTGTCTCCACACCCTCAGCAACCACCTTCAGGCGCAGGCTGTGTGCCATGGCGATGGTCGCAGACACAATTGCGTCATCATCGGGATGTATCGTGACGTCGCGCACAAAGGACTGGTCAACCTTCAGCTTATCTATGGGCAAATGCTTTAGCTTGCTTAGCGATGAGTAGCCGGTGCCGAAATCGTCAATCGAGATACCCATGCCCATCTCTTTTAATGCCAGCAGTGTTGCAACGATAACACCCTTGGCTTCCATTAAGGCGCTTTCGGTGATTTCCAATTCCAGATAGTGGGGATCAAGTCCGGTTTCTTTTACGGCCCTTGTTATAAGTTCAATCACATTTTGTTGTCTAAACTGATATGTCGAAAAGTTGACTGATATGCGTATGGGCAGGAGGCCCGCATCATACCACGCCCTGTTTTGGATACAGGCGGTGCGCAGTACCCATTCGCCGATGGGTATAATAAGGCCCATTTCTTCTACCAGCGGAATGAATTTCCCAGGCGATACCAATCCCCGCTCCGGATGCCGCCATCGCACCAGGGCCTCCATGCCAGTTATCTGCCCGGTAGCGAGGTCCACCGCGGGCTGGTAGTACACCAACAACTCTTTTCGTTCGAGCGCCTTACGCAGATCGTCTTCTAATGCTATCCGCTCTGAGACTCCCACACCTACTTCAGGAGAATAGAATTGAAAGTCGCTCTTGCCCTCTTTCTTGATGTGAGACATTGCAATGTTAGCGCTTTTGAGCAGGGTTTCTCCGCTGTCGCCGCATGAGGGGTATATGCTTATGCCAACACTGCAGGGCAGTGCAAATTTCTTGTCATCCAGTATGGTATCCTTAGAGAATGCATCAAGGATTCTCTGGGCTACTTTGGCGGCATCGTGTGCACCGTTAATCTCCGGCAGCAACACGGCGAATTCGTGCTCGCTCATACGACCCACTGTTGCGGCATCTTCCTCCCTGCCCAGACGGGCAACAGTGTCACTCATGCGCACGCTATCTGTCAGGTATTTGGCTACGGCCTTAAACGAGCTGTCGCATACGGTGTGTCCAAGCGACCCGCATATACTTTCTAGGCGGTCTATATAAATTAGCAGAACAGCCATCTGCAGCTTTTCTCGTTTGGCGTGTGCGACTGCCTTATTCACAAGGTCAAGGAACAAGACGCGATTTGGCAGGCCGGTAAGGGCATCGTAGCGGGCCGCATAATCGAGGTGTTCTTGTAATTGCTTGCGCTCAATCGCCGCAGCGATTACGTTTGCGATTGCCTGGAGGAAATTAGAATTATCCCTGGTGAACGTGCGCTGTCTGGTTGTGTGTGCGCCCAGTACGCCGAACGGGCCGTCTTTAGTTTGGATGATGACGCTCACGCCGCTCACCACGCCGTGGTCCCGAAGCAGCGGCGGGCCGCTGAACCGCGTCTCCATGCGCAGGTCCTCAACAATTACAGGTTCATTAGAAAGCAGGGTATGGCCCGCCTGTGAATCGGTCCCTGTTCCCACTGTAGCGTGCCCCACTAGACCCACCTTCCAACCTACCCCCGCCCGTAACAACAAAGCTTTTTTGTCCGGAAGGAGTTCCAAGACCTTACAATATTCCACTCCGAGGGTCTCGGCAACAATTGCAACGGCTTCGTCCATCAGTGTAGAAAGGTCGCTGACCGCCAGGGCGCGCATACCGATTTTAGCAACCGCCTCCTGCTGGTGGGCATGTATTCTTAGCTCCTTGATTTTATTTCTTAATTCCTCCGTATAGGCAAGTTCATAGGTCTCTAAGGCCCACTGCGTGTCAAAATAAAGGATGGAACAGATGG
>Ga0154374_140_pt2 | contig 16760 bp, 19 predicted proteins | sample RifGroA2_FD_105618 | JGI IMG/M metagenome (GOLD analysis project Ga0154374, IMG submission 105618) | Planctomycetes bacterium GWA2_50_13 | reverse complement strand
ATACCGTATGAGCGCCAGACCCTGTCTTCCAGTTGCTCCCTATTTTCACTGATTAGGACTTCTCTTGCCATGCGTTCATAACTGGTAATCCTTGGGACTACACTCTCCATAATCTCGATGATTTCCGTCTCCGACTTACCCAGGGTAAATTGGTTCGAAATCTGGTAAAGGTCACCAAGCACCTGGGTTCCCTCCCCATAAAGCCCTCTAACTATTAATCCCAGCTTCCCCACTGCGTTAAAGACCTTCTCTATGTGATGGGTAAGCCCAAGGGCCGGCAGATGCACCATCACGGAGGCCCTCATGCCCGTACCTACATTGGTAGGACAGGCCGTCAAATAACCGAATGCTGGGCTGAACGCATACTTTAATTCTCTCTCCAAGATGTTGTCTATTTCGTCTATTATCTTCCATGCGTCCCTAAGCTCAAAGCCTGACCGTATGACCTGTATCCTCAGGTGGTCCTCCTCGTTGACCATAACACTAACGGTCTCCGACCTCCCGAAGGCCACTCCTCGCTCACCATCCCCACCGGCATGTTCCCTGCTTATAAGGCGTCTTTCCATCAAGAAGAGCCTGTCAACGGTGCTTATATCGGAAAGCCTTATATAATGGAGGTCTTTGGTGTCCTTGGCATGTTTAATCTTTTCCCTTATAAGCCTCTCAATCTCCCTTTTCTGTTCAGTGTTAGCCCTGCTAAGAAATGGGAAGTTGGCCAGGTTCCTTGCCAACCTGATCCTCGTGCTTATAACAATGTCTGCCTCGGGGCCTGTACCCCTCAGCCAGTCACCCGTCTTGTCGTAAAGTTCCCTTAACATCGTCACTCCCGGAGAGTTCAAATATGCGGTCACGTATCTTTGCTGCCTTCTCGTAGTCTTCCTTCTCGACAGCCTTATCCAACTCCTTCCTGAGCTGGAGCACTTCGTTTTTAACCACCAATTCCTTCCCAGCACGGCTGGGTACTTTACCTATATGCTCTGACGCACCGTGCATCTTCTCCAACAGCGGCACAATACCTTTCTTGAAGGCCGTATAGTCCATAGGACAACCGAGTCTGCCGCTCGAACGAAATTCCAGATACGACATCCCGCAGGCCGGACAGGCTGTCTTGGACATTTCACCAATCTCGGGCGCTACCTGGTTTATCAAATTGGCGAGTATGTCCGTTGGAGAAGGCATCTTTATTAGTTGATTATTCAGATTGTGGGCACACTCGTCGCAGAGATGCTGCTCCCTCTTCTCATTACCTGAGATCTCCGTGAGATGCACCGTAGCATGCCTCTTATTACATGATTCACACTTCATTATAGTAGAACCTTTAACATAAAAAATGTAATTCCATATGGCAGTTTAAAAGATTTCGTACAGCACACATACACATCCATCTATTATTAGGCTATCTTTTCTCCCACTTCAACAGGTCCATAACCTTTGCTAACGACACGTTTCCCTTTTGTATTTCTACCCGGATCCTGTTCTCCCTCTCCAGCCAGTCCATGGCATGGTTTGCCATCTCATCGGCCTGCCTGCTGGGGACTACCATCAAACCGTCGTCATCGCCAACAATCCAATCACCCGAACAGACGGTTATCCCCGATATGTTCACGGGAACTCCTATCTCGCCAAGTCCCTTTGGCTCACCGGCATTGGGTAAAACCAGCTTGGCAAAGACGGGAAATTTTAATTTGCGTATCTCGCCGGTGTCTCTTACCGCACCGTTTATAACGACGCCTGCCAGACCCTTTTTCTGTGCGCTTAGCGTTGCCAGTTCGCCCCAGACAGCAGGGCCAGTTCCACCAGCGTCAATAACCAGTACCTGCCCTTCCTCCGCAACATCTATGGCCTCAACAGGTTTCGCCCAATCCCCAGGATAACACCTTACAGTCAGGGCACGCCCCACCATCTTTATCCCTTTGGTGATTGCCTCAAACGCAACCAGGCCGGCGGCACGATGGCTCCCATCCGATATGTTAGAGGTAGAGACGTTAAGCAATACCTCTTTTACCCCGTTCCCGGAGACCCTTTTGTACAGCTCTGTGGGGATGCTCTTAGTTTCAAGGATGGCCTCTTTTATCTCCCGGGTTGCCTTCTTTGCGTCAGCAGCCTTACTGATAGCCCCTCCTACCACTACTATTTTGGCTCCGGCCTTCACGGCATCTGCCGCATTTTCTGAATTTATTCCTCCTGCGACGGCAACCGGTATGCCTACGTGGGCCGTTACCTCCCTAAGCTTATCAAACGGCTTGACGCCCCTCATCTGGTCATCCACAGCCGTGTGGATATTGAGGTAACTGGCGCCCCAGCCTTCCACCTCTTTTGCGCGTCGCAAGACGTCCGTAACACCAAGCAGGTCTACGCCTACGTCAAGACCGTAATTGCGCCCAGCAGATATACACTCCTTAATAGTGGCGTCAGATGCAACCCCCATTACTATAGCGCTATGCGCCCCTGCCTTGGCTGCCGTCTCCATCTCTATGCGGCCTGCATCCATCGTCTTCATATCGGCCACAATCGGGGTGCGTGGAAAGGTCTCGTGCAGCCTTCTGACGGCGTTGAGGCCCTCGCTCTTTATCAGGGGCGTACCGGCTTCCAACCAGTCTGCCCCACCTTCCACCGCCTCTTCCGCAACCTTGATGGCCCTGTGCAGGTCTACAAAATCTAAGGCTACTTGGAGGATGGGTGCCATCCTAAATATCAACTTTTAAAAGAACTATTCAAAATAAGAGGCCCCGCATCGGTCAGATTCCCAGACGGTTACCTTACGCACAGAAACCCCCTTGGGTAACTTTTTAGAAAACTCTGCATAGAGAGCCCTGGACACATTTTCTGTGGTTGGATTGTCTTTCTTAAAATATTCAAGGTCATTAAGGTTTTTATGGTCAAAGTCTTCCAATATCTCATCGGCAATACTCTTAACGTCCTTGAAGTCCAAAACCATACCTAAGCTATCGAGTCTTCCTGCGCTTAGCACTACCTGAATCTTCCAATTGTGGCCATGCAAGTTTTCGCACTTACCATGGTACCCTCTAAGTGAGTGAGCGGCGGCAAAATCCGTTTCCACCACCAATTCATACATTTAGTTTCTTTCTACGGTGGGTAATAAAGACCAAATTCCTAATGAACGGATTTACTTCGCCGCACAATACCCTATGGATAATGTCCACTAATGGCGAATTAAAGTGCATATAACAAAATAAATACTAACATTGAGGGTGATGAAAGTCAAGGTTTTTGTTATTTGCCGGTTCTCTTAAACTGCTTGCTCAACTCCTCTAAGGAGAAAAATAGGGTGGTGGGACGTCCGTGGGGGCAGTGGGCAAACTTGATATTATCTTTCCGCCTTTCAAGCAGGGCAACGAGTTCTTGTGCACTGAGCCTGTGTCCGAATTTTACTGCACCTTTACAGGCCATGACCTTCATTATACGGTCCAGCATCTGGTCGCCGGTCTCCTCCCCCTCTTTGGTATCTTCGAGAAGTCCCTCTATAAGCTCCTTTATATTAACATCTTTAAGTATCTGAGGGACAGAACGCACGATGACGCTGTTGCGGCCAAATTCATCCAACTCAAGCCCCAGCTCTTTCAGTGTATCCTTTAGTCCCAGGATGCGGAAGAAATCTGTTGGGCTTAGTTCCAAGAGTTCCGGTATAAGCAGCCTCTGGCTGGATAATGCCCTCTCCCGGACAGTATTCTTTATATCATTGTATAGTACGGCCTCATGAAGTGCATGCTGGTCTATGATGTTAATACCATTAGGATTCTCTTCAACTATATAAGCAGAATGAAGTTGCAGAAATCGGCCATGCTCCACACCAGTTACCGCCCTACTGGGCATAGCCGCAGGGGTTCTAGGTAAAAGAGGTCCGGAAGTGTCCACGCCAGACATACCACCCGTGGCATAAGGACGGGGTGTTTTCAGTAAAGCGTCAACACCTCTGGGTATTTCAGTGTCAGAATCGGTACCGGAAGCGGCGGAAGGCGGTGCAAGCCCCGGCTGAAACTGGTTCAGTGCCTTCTTTACGGCCTGTAAAACCTGGCCATAAACCCTGGAGGCGTCTCTAAACCTGATCTCCATCTTGGTAGGATGAACGTTTACGTCCACAGCCGACGGGTCTATGCTAAGCAACAGAAAGACTACAGGAAACCTGCCCTGCGGCAGCAGCGTCCGATATGCTGTATTCACGGCATGGGTCAGACCCGAATCCCTTATGGGCCTGCCGTTAAGGAAAATAAACTGCATTCGAGCGTTTGCATGATGATGTGCGGGCGACGTGGCAAAGCCCGTAACCTCCAGTTCCTGCTCCCTGGAACTTATGGGAATAAGGTCCCTGGCCAGTTCCTCACCATAATAGGCCACGACTCTATCCCTCAAGCAAGAGACGGAAGGGAGGTTGAAGACCTCACGGCCGTTATGCAGAAATACAAAGTGCACCTCCGGGTGAGAGAGTGCAAGTTTGGTGAGCACGTCAGAGATATGCGACATCTCGGCGGGAGTGGACTTGAGAAACTTTCTCCTGGCAGGTATGTTATAGAAAAGCTCCTTAACCTCCACCCGCGTACCCTCGGGGGCGCCCACGTATCTTTGCCTCCCGCGCTCTCCTCCCCTCACCTCAATCTCCGCACCCCGGTCAGCGCCCCTGGCGCAAGATACTATCCGGGCCATAGATACTGCTCCGATACTCGCAAGCGCCTCACCCCTGAAGCCCATGGTTACTATGGCCTCCAGGTCCTCCACGGTGGCAATCTTACTTGTAGCGTGTTTGAGAAATATCTTGCCCAAATCATCGGGAGCAATACCGACACCGTCATCGGTCACGCGAATCTGTGCCTTGCCGCCCTCCACCAACTCTACGTCTATCCTGGTTGAGCCGGCGTCTACGGAGTTCTCCACCAGCTCCTTGACCACCGAGGAGGGACGCTCGATAACCTCACCGGCAGAAATCTTTCTGGCAACGTCGGGGGCAAGGATTTGTATGTGGGACATACCAGAGCAGGATAGCAGTTTTCTGGTTTAGTTCCAAGTGTTTGTTCGTGTACGTAAGTAGGGAAAGTTGTCAGTGGAGGGAACTTGGATTTATAGGATTACCATCTGGGTGAAAACTGAAGGTGTCATTCTGAGTGGAGCGTCGCGACCGAAGTCACGCCAAAGGTGGATGTCCACCAGAGGCGGATCCGCCTCTGGCGCAAATCTCTGATGTAGCGTGCGAGTTTACCTCGCACGTTTAGCGTGCCAGACAAGCTGGCACGCTACAGGCTTCACCCAGAATGACAACGCCCAGCAATTTGATTCTTGCAGAGATCTAAGTGCCATTTACTTAAACTTTTTGGACCATAACAGCATTTATTTTATGCTTGATTGTACGCCATATGTGATGTATTGTTAGTGAGAGGAAAACCCTTTGCATAGGATAGTCTTTTACACAACGGCACGTGGAGAATCTCCCGTAGATGATTTCCTGGACGGCCTTAGCGCAAAGGCCAGGGCAAAGGCTGATAATTTCATAGACCTTCTTGCTAGAGAGGGCCACAGTTTACGAAGACCCTATACAGATGTTTTGCGTGGGAAGATACGGGAATTGAGAATACCCTACGGTACAAACCAGTACAGGATTTTGTACTTCTTTTTTCGCGGCGACTGCATTGTGCTGTTACACGGTTTCACTAAAAAGACTCAAAAAGTTCCTGCCAAGGAATTTGAACGGGCAGAGCGTTATATGCAAGACTTTATTAGCAGATATGAGATGGGAGAGATTAAACTATGACAGCAAAGGTCAGGTACTTTGAGGACAGGCTCAAAGAGGACATGAAAGACCCCAAGTTCCGAAAGTACTACGAGCAGTACAGGCAGGCCCTTGCTGTAGGCTATGAGATAGCGAAACTCAGACACAGGTTGAAGCTGTCGCAAGCGGAGCTTGCACGGCGGATGGGTACTACACAGCAGGTCATATCACGGCTGGAGAGCGGCTCGTACATGGGCGTTACCCTTAAGACTCTGGAAAGGCTTGCGAAGGCCACAGGCACAGAGTTGACGGTCAGCTTCAAGACCGCACACAAAAAACAGGTGGCATGAGTTGCCAGGAGATTAGCGTAATTTTCTTTCAAAAAGCTTGAGCGAAAAGGAACTGGATAATTTCCGCCAGCACGATCGCACAAGCAGACCCCTTGGTAGTGAAGGTTTCTTTCAACGGATTGAAAAGACACTGGGTCGCGTGTTGCGACGCCAAAAACCTGGACCCAGGGCGGATAAAAAATAAGTATTGTGTCCCCAGAATTACCATATGACATGGTGCAGCAAATTTAAGATAATTTTCCATCGTTTATGCAAAGCTCAATAATAAAAAGGGAGGTAAGTAAAAATGCGAAGCCTAAAACCCCTTACTATTTTTGCCCTGTTCTGCCTACTCCTGGTAGTAGCCCTTGCAGTGGCTGGTTGTACGGCTGCTGCCAGAGGTCAAGCAGGCAATCTGAGGCACGAAGAGAAGGCCGCCTCCCCGGCCATCTCTAGTGTCCCGGAGATTGACCCATACGATGCGGATGCCTACTATAAGCGGGGGCTTGCCTACCAGGACAAAGGCCAGTACGACCAGGCCATCTCCGACTACAGCCGGGTACTCGAGATTGACCCATGGGATACGGCGGCCTACAACAATCGGGGGAATACCTACGAGGCCAAAGGCCAGTACGACCAGGCAATCTCTGACTACAACCGGGCCTTGGAGATTGACCCATGGTATGCATTGGCCTACTACAATCGTGGGGTGGCCTATAAAAACAAAGGCCAGTACGACCAGGCCATTGCCGACTTCAATCGGGCCCTGGAGATTAACCCAAACCATGCAAATGCCTACCACAATCGGGGGGCTTGCTATCATTACAAAGGCCAGTACGACCAGGCCATCTCTGATTACAGCCGGGCACTGGAGATTAATCCAAACGATACAGCGGCCTACGACAATCGGGAGAAGGCCTATAGACTCAAAGGTCAGTACGACCAGGCCATCTCTCGTGCCCCGGAGATTAACCCAAACTATGCAGAGGCCTACAACAATCGGGGGAATGCCTATAGATTCAAAGGCCAGTACGACCAAGCCATCTCTGACTACAACCGCGCCCTGGAGATTGACCCGCAGCTTGCCATGGCCTACAGCAATCGGGCCGGCGTTTATTATGACATGGGCGAATACAACATGGCTTGGGAGGACGTCTATAGGACACAAAGTTTTGGCGGTCATGTGGATTCCCAACTTCTCCAGGCCCTCCGCCAGGCCTCGGGCAGGTGGGAATGAACAATACCATAAAGGAATTCAGGGGACACAATACTTAATCTTGATTATGGCCAATTGAAAAGATACTGAATCGCGTGTTATGATGCTAAAAACCCGGACCCAAGGCGGATAAAAGACAAGTATTGTGTCCCCGGAACGCACGGAAAGGAGGTTTTCAATCATAGGCAAAACAGTGAGCTTCCTCTACAAACTTGCCCGGACGGCCAACGATATCGAGAAGCTTTCGAGCGGGGATCCCAAGAAGATAGCTAGAAGGGCAAAGAACAAATACATCGGCAGGAAGCTGGTCAAGAGGGCTTGGAAGTTTCAATTTTAGGGAGGTATCTGGTATGAGCGAAACCGTATTTAAACAAGTGAACTACGACCTGAATTCCCTGGCCACGTATATCGAGTTGGGAGAGATCGGCCTGCCCGATATTCAACGCCCTTTTGTCTGGAAAAACGCCAAAGTGCGGGATCTGTTCGACTCCATGTACAAGGGTTATCCGGTGGGTTACCTGCTGTTCTGGCAAAATGGATTCTCCGACGATGCCCGCGTTATCGGCATGGATACCAAACAAAAGCCCCCACGTCTGTTGATCGTGGACGGACAGCAACGGCTCACCTCTCTTTATGCTGTTGTCAAAAGGATTCCGATCGTCCGCGAAAACTATGACAGCGAACTGATTCAGATCGCTTTTAACCCGCTTCAGGAAAAATTCGAGGTTGCTGATGCAGCCATCCGAAGAGATAAGTCATATATCCACGACATCTCCATAATTTGGAGCAAGGACACGAACCTGTTCGAGGTTGTTGACCGTTATCTTTCTGAATTGAAAGGTTCACGCGAAATCAGCAGCGCTGAAGAAAAGCAGATAAAGAAGGCGGTTTTAAAACTCCAGTCGTTTTTGAGTTTTCCTTTTACTGCGCTGGAACTTTCAACGAATATCAACGAAGAGGATGTAGCCGACGTTTTTGTACGTATCAACAGCAAAGGCACACCACTTAAGCAGGCTGATTTTATTCTGACGCTGATGTCGGTATTCTGGGATGAGGGACGAGCCCAGCTTGAGTACTTCTGTCGTGATGCACGTGAACCTTCCGTCGGCGCTCCATCACCGTTCAATCATTTTATTCAACCCGATCCCGATCAACTGCTGCGTGTCAGCGTGGGACTTGGATTCAAGCGGGCGCGGCTCAAATATGTTTATTCCCTGTTGCGGGGTAAGGATCTGGAAACGGAACAATTCAGCGATGCGCGGCGGGTTATGCAGTTTGGAGTGCTCAAAAAAGCACAGGAACGGGTAATCAATCTCCAGTACTGGCACGACTTCATGAATTGTATTCGGTTGGCGGGTTTCCGCAGTGGCAGTATGATCAGTTCCCAGAACAATCTACTTTTCTCTTACAATCTATATCTCCTGGGGCGGACGGAGTACGGCGTCGAAGAATTCCGCCTGAGAAAGGTTATCGCCCGGTGGTTTTTCATGTCAAGCCTCACCGGACGCTTTACCGGCTCCCCGGAATCGGCCATGGAGTTCGACCTGGCCCGCTTTCGTGAAGTAAAAGATGCGGACGGTTTTGTGAATGTGTTGGAACCTGCCTGCTACCAGGTGCTGACGGATGACTACTGGAAAATCACTTTGCCAAACGACCTTGCAACATCCTCTCCACAAAGCCCATCGTTGTTTGCATATAACGCAGCCCTAGTGTTGCTTGATGCGCGCGCGCTGTTTTCCAAATTAAAGGTTTCAGAGTTACTTGACCCGGTATCGCAAGGGGTTCGTGGGGCGGTAGAGCGGCATCACCTTTTTCCAAAGGGTTATCTTAAGACGCTCGGCATTACTGATTTGCGAGAGACAAATCAGATCGCTAATTATGCATTGCTCGAGTGGGGTGATAACATGAAAATTTCAGATCAGTCTCCTGCCGATTATCTCCCGGGGTTAGCATCACGGTTTGGTAAGGAAGAACTAGCGCATATGTACCATTGGCACGCTCTTCCCGAAAATTGGGAACAGATGGAATACCGGGAATTCCTAGAACAAAGGCGGGAATTGATTGCTCAGATCGTTTTGGAAGGTTATCGAACTCTTGTTGCCGAACAGGTCGAAACAGCTCTAGGTCTTCCCATATCCATTGACGATATCGTGAGTAACGGCGACTCGAGCGCGGTTGAATTCAAAACTACATTGAGGATTAACCTGCATACCGGCAATAAAGACCCCAAAATGGAACTGGCCATACTGAAAACCATCGCAGGATTTCTCAATACAAATGGTGGGACTCTGATAATCGGTGTCTCCGATGACGGCACGGCCCTAGGTATTGACGCTGACGCGTTCGAAAATGAAGACAAAATGAGCCTTCACCTTGTAAACTTGATTAAAGACCGTATGAGTCCAACAATTATGCCGTTTATCCATGCGCGTTTCGAAGATTACAAGGGATGCAGGGTCATGGTGATTGAATGCTCCAAAGCCAGGGCGCCAGTATTTGTAAAAGATGGAAACATAGAGCGCTTTTATGTCCGCACTGGACCATCCACGACAGAACTTAGCGCCAGTCAGACGCAAGAATATATCAAACAGCACTGGTGTCCAAAATAATCTATCTACACTTCCTTTTCCGTTCTAAAATAAGGGCTTAGGACAAGGATTTTGACATTGTTCCAACTAGGTTTACCCTACCTCCTCGGTTTGTCTATGTAGCCGCAACCTTTAGGTTGCGCCATTATACGCAGGCTAAAGCCTGCGGCTACTTCAATGGTATCATAGCATGGAAGCTTTTCCTAAAATTATTTTGGACAAGAGTGACATGGAACAAAATCAAAGCTCTCCGCACTTAAGACTGCTGACTATCCCATCGTATCTCTTTCCCCGACTGGAGACCGTTATTCTTCTGGAGGCAGGACCCTCTATGTGCATTGAGATCCTGAGGCAGTTCTCAGGCAGGCATTCTTCCACCCTGTCGGCCCACTCGACTACAGAGACACCGTCACCCCAGAATATCTCGTCACAACCGAGGTCGTACATCTCTCCGGCGCCCTCCAGCCTGTAAGCATCAAAATGGTAGATGGGAATACGTGCCTTATATTCAGCCACCAGCAAAAAGCTGGCGCTCCTCACCTCCCTGACGTCGCCTATGCCGAGACCGGAGGCCAGCCCCTTGACCAGCGTAGTCTTGCCGGAACCCAGACTGCCCGTAAGCGCAACCACGTCGCCTGGCACCAGAAGTCCGCCTATCTTACGTCCCAGCTCCATCGTCTCTTTCTCACTGGAAGTAGTGACAATAAACACTGCCTGGGTATCGCTAGAGGTGCTCATATCCCTCCGGCCTTATGCGCCTCAGCTTGCCATATTTATCTTTAAGAAAAAGCCCCTTCTCCTTGCGGATGTGGCCTATCATCGTAGCGGGAACCTTCAGTGGATTCTTCTTCAGAAGCATCTCTGCCTGCGGTTTACTCAGTGTGAACAACAGTTCGTAGTCCTCGCCGTCTGACAGCGCATGACGCAGAGGGGTTTTGCCCGTCCTGCGCGCCAATCTATACGCAGCCCGGGAGACCGGTATCTGCTCCTCGTACAGGACGGCGCCGACGCCGCTATCCTCAAGTATATGCCCCAGGTCGAGCGAGAGACCGTCGCTTATGTCTATCATGGAGTGCAGCCTGAAGTTTCTGTTTAAATAAACGGCCTCCTCCAGCCTGGGTTCAAACCGGAGATGCCTCCCCAATATTGACCCTCCCAGTTCGCCCGTAACCATTATGGCGTCTCCCGGCCTTGCGCCGGAACGGAGGATGGGACGCAGTCCGTCCGTGTCCCCAAGCACCGTGACAGTTATAAAGAGGGGTCCCCTGCCGCTTGCGGTGTTTCCGCCCACCACCGTAACCCCGTATTTAGCCGCAGTGTCGTTTATTCCCCTGGCCAGCTGCTTTGCAAACCTCATTGGCGTGGAACGCCGGAAGGCTACGGACACAAGGGCGGTAGTGGCCCTACAGCCCATGGCCGCTATGTCACTGAGACTGGCGGCAACGGCCTTCCTGCCCAATTCCCAAGGCCCCGTGTCCTGGAGTCTGAAATGAGTCCCCTCCAGCAGGGCGTCAGTCGTAAGTATACAAAGACCCTTCGGCCCCCTTACAACCGCCGCATCGTCACCTATACCCTTCAGAACACCCTTAGAAGGCTTTTGAACCGCCCTGAGATGTTTGATATATACGCTTTCCCGCATATGTCGGCAGTATAGAAGAAATGTTTTGACCCGTACACCCAATTATATGTGCAGGGTACTAAATTTCTATTTGATTTTTAAAATCCTTTCTGCTAGTAGCTAGTAGTGCGTCCAATACAAGATTATTTCAATGCATCATACACAGTAGGGGCGACCCGGCGGGTCGCCCCTACATTAATGTTTCGGGCATGAAAGAAATAGGCCGCATCATAACCCTCCTGGAAAAGGAGTATCCTGAGACCAGGCTGGCTCTGGAGTTCAAAACCCCACTCGAATTACTGATAGCCCTTATACTTGCGGCACAATGCACAGACGAAAGGGTAAATCAGGTAACCCGCAAATTATTCAAAAAATACCGTAGTGCCAAGGATTACGCCGAGGCGGACATCGCCGCCCTCGAGGAAGAGATACGGTCAACAGGATTTTTCCGAAACAAGGCAAAAAGCATAAAGGCCTGCACAAGAGATCTTGCGGAAAAGTATAAGGGCAAGGTACCCAACAAACTGGAAGATCTGTTAAGCCTTCACGGTGTCGGCAGGAAGACCGCCAACATTGTTCTCGGCAACGCATTCGGTATACCAGCCATCGGGGTGGACACACATGTGGGTCGGCTGGCCCAGCGTATAGGACTGGCAAGTCATACTGACCCTGACAAGATTGAGGTGGAACTCACGGCAATAGTCCCCAAAGACAAGTGGATAAAATTCTGCCACTTCCTTCAGGACCACGGAAGGAAGGTCTGCATCGCCAGAAAACCCCTCTGCTACCAGTGCGTCATAAACAAGTATTGCAACTACCCTAATAAGACGCCGAGACCCAATGAGTGAATATCTACGATATGGATAAGATGCAAAAAGGGGTTAATTGCCAATGCATTTACAGGGATAATTCATCCCAGCTTGCATCAGCCCAGAAGTACCTGCGGCAGACCTCTTATGTACGTCGAGACGCACCTTGTTTAAAGCTACTTTTTTGATTTTCCTTAGAGTAATACCAAAGGGCTTTATCTAATTCCCTGACAGATACATTATTTTCTTTTGCTATTTGTCTAATCTTACTGGTGTAATCCCACCAAAATTTAAAGTCATAATTTTTTGGCCTTTCTATCCCAAGAGACCATAGGGCACGAAAGTCTAAAATAGGATACAAATCAGGATATTTAAAATGGAGTATAACAGAAGCTAAAGGATAACTACATCCTTGAAGAAGTTGCAGGATTTCTATTTTTAACCTCTCGTTTTTACTGTCAAAAGCAATGCCAGTAACTTCCTTGACAAAATCTTCAGTATTTTCTGGTGAACAGTACTCGCGTTTTGGACGTTTCGATTTCCACAAACCAATTTCGATAAATTGGTTTCTGGTTATGTAATTAGAAGACTCCAATTTGCGCTTGAGATTCTCTTCTATTGTGTGATCTTCTGTGTTTAGATACTTCCGGTCGTATTTCTCGGAATACTTTAAAATAACTTTTCTGGACAAACCAATCATGTTTGACGCTAATTAGTACGCTTCTCTGCGGTGCTTGACACCTACAACAACAACTACCTTATCTTTGTCATCTATTGTATAAATAATGCGATAGGTTCTTACTCGCAGCCTGTAGGACGTCTTGGTATCTTTCAATTTTATAGAGCCTTTGGGGCGAGGTTCTGAGACTAGGGTTTTTATCTTGCCCCAGATAGCGGGCAGGAGGTGTCTTTCTATAGCCTCCAGCTCTTTTTCTACAGAACGTTTAATAACAACTTTATAAGAGACCAAGTTTCTTTAATCTCTTCTCAACCTCTTCCAATGGGCGCGTAGGCTCATTCTCTCTCTCGGCAATAATCTTGAGGTCTTCTATATCCTCAAGCATCTCTTCGTAATCCCTTATATCTAAGACTACAGCCTTTTTCCTGCCCTTTGCGTCAACAATAAATTTTTCTTTCTTTAACGTCTTCATTTAAGAATCTTCTCCAAATTGTTTATAAAGCAAATATGACTCCTAACGAATTGTGCAACTATATCCAAGCGGTCTCCACACTCCCATAGAGACGATAACCGAAGATCAGTACACATCAAGGCTTGTCAGATAAATATAACCAAATATTACAAGATTTTCCTTCTAATTTCTCTTTAAAATATCTGTCACACCACCACCGCTCTTACGGTATTGCCTTCCTGCATTTTATCAGGCGGCATAGGCCAAGGACGTTCACCTTTTCTACGTGGTCAATGCTCAGGCCGGCTTCCTTTATAATGGCTTCAAAGTCTACGTCTTTACCTAAACCCAGGGCCTTGCGGATAGGCGAGAATTGCCGTTCGAACCAGGCAATCACTCCGTTTGATGCGTTGACATAATTAAGTATATAAACCTCGCCCCCATCCTTACAGACCCTCTTCATTTCCTTAATAACCTTTAAGGGCTCAGGCACTACACTTATCACATGGGCGGCTATCACCTTGTCGAACCGCTTGTCCGGGAAGTCCATCTTGCCGGCATCCATCTCGTAAACCTCCACGTTGGAAAGACCCAGAGACGTCTTCCTTTCCTCCGCCTTTGCCAGCATTTCCTTAGAGACGTCTATACCCACAACCCTAGCGTGCTTGGGATAGTGCGGCAGGGATACCCCTGTACCAACGCCCACCTCCAGTATCTCCTGGCCGGGCCTGATGTCCATAAGCCTTATCGCCGCCAGCCTCCCCGGGGCATAAAGCCTCCCGAAGATACTGTCGTAGAAGTGGGAATGAACGGCGTATACGTCTTTTACTCTCTCTATTTCCATTAAACTAGTAACTCACCAAGACCTTACATATGGAATCCTGAATCTGTTTAATCTCGGAGTTGGATACCTTGAAGTCGTTAATAAGAATGGAGAAGGCCAGTGTCTTGTCGCTGACGGTCTCGACATACCCGGAAAGTGCGCTGGCCTTGGATATATAACCGGTCTTTGCCTTCACCCTGCCTTTATAGGGCTCCTCCTTGAGCCGGTTGTGGAGGGTGCCGTCGGCGCCGCTCTCGGATAACGATGAGTAAAACACGTTACCTTCTTCGTGTCTGTACATAAAGGAAAGGATGTCAACAATCATGCGGGGGGAGAGCCTGTTTTCTCTCGAAAGACCGGAACCGTCGTCAATCCTGTATCTGTCCGGAGGATAACCAAGTTCCAACATAAACTCCTTGAGCACCTCCTGACCGGCGGCAAAACTGCCTTCCCCTTTTATCTCCATCCCAAGGGTCTTCAGTATCTGCTCTGCGTAAAAGTTTTGACTATTCGTATTGGCAACCTCAACCGATTGGGCCATTGTTGAGACCGTGGAGATCAACTCCTCTAGCGGCAGGAGAGAATCTCCATCTTCCGCAGAAATCAACCGTACCTGCCCGTGCACTTTAATGCCCTGCCGCTCTAAGACCTCTTTAAAGACACTGGCAAGGAAGAGTGGCGGGTTGTCCACAGTTATAAAGTGTTTAGAGGGTAGCTTTCTGGAATTAACCTCTCCACTGACAAATATCTCGTTACTGCCCGGCTTCTTGTTAATAATGAACTGTGCATCCTTCTTTTTCTTGGTCAGGCGGCAGGTGTTGTGTACTGTAACGTACTTTGTGCTGGGTTCCTCAATAATCTCCACCGTACCATTACTCCCGGGCAGCGCACGGAGCTCGATACAGTTGTCGTTAAAGGATAGTCCGCTTATCGGGGCGCAGTACCACCTGGATATCTGGGCCTTCGGCCAGTTGGGATGGATGTACTCCCTGTCAAAACACGTATCGTCCGCAACGATATCCCCGCTAACTTCCGTTATACCCGCATCACTCAGCGCCGCGGCCCAGCGCTCCAATACAGCCGTGCTTCGGCCCTCGTAAAACCGGCCTGATATGTTGGGGTCGCCGCCGCCCTTAACGATTATATCACCGCTCAACACCCCACTCTCCAGAACATCCCCGCGGCGGTAAACGGTGGTCTTAAATTGATATTCAGGTCCCACAGATGAAAGCGCAGCGGCGGTAGTAAGGAGCTTCATATTGGACGCCACAATGAAAAGCCTGTCACTATTGCGGCTAAAAAGAATCTTCTCATCCGGAAGGGAAACGACGGAGATACCGACAGAGGCGCCTTCCAACAAGGGGGTGGATAAGATACCCGCTATATTCTTCCCTAAAGAAGTATCCTCAACAGGTTCGGCCCAGAGACGTACCTGAAAGGCAAAAAGAATCAGCCCTGCGAGAAGAACCAGTCTCGGTACCCGCACTGCCGTCTCTGTTTCTGTTTTTCTGCATCGTGATGGCCCAACCATCCTGGCAACTGACGCAACAATGATATATACTAACAAGAAGTCGCCCTTTTACCTGCCTCTTATCAATTTTTTCTCGACCTTTTTACCCCACTCTTAGCCTTAGACCTCGCCGCTGCTCTAGCCCGTGGGTTTATATTGGTCTTCTTCCTGGCATGTATCCTGCTTCTCTTTTTACCTGCTGAGACTGGTCCTTTTAACACGCCCTCAATCAGTTTTAATGACGTCGGCTTGTCCAATGGCTGAGTTAACACTCCCTGGGCGCCCAACTTCAGTAGCGACGCCTGGTAGCGTTTAGATTTCTGAGACGTCATCAGCACGGCCTTTAATCCAGGGGCAAGTTCCTTAAGTTTACTAAGGATATCAAGGCCGCTTGTTTCGTGGACGTCCTCGCCGATTACGACCAGGTCCATTTTTCTCTCTTCCAGAACACTAACGCCAACCGGAGCTGTGAGGGCGACCTCAGTCTCATAACCGTAGGACTCCAGATGATCCCTGAGTTCGTCCACCGTCTGACGTTCGTCCTCTATTATAAGTATCCGTGCTATGGCCATTTGGCTCAGGCGTAGCGGTCTACCCCTCCCCCTTACAAGTCTATTTTTCTATAGTTTTTCTCTCCTTTCGTCCAGCAAATATTTAAAAATTTTCATCGCCTGCCCCACGACCTCTGCACAACACCCCGAACCATTCTGCATGTAACAATCAACGTGATAGTACATAAGTATATGCTAAATAAAGGCATATCGCAAAACCAGAACAGGCTGCAACAGTATTTTGGGGTGGAAATTATTCTTCAAATATTCCACAGCCGGTATCTTAGCGGTAAGAGATTTTTCGAGTAAAAAACCGCCGGTGTTTATTAGAATAAGCAAAAACCCGCTGCTGGTGGAATTCCACGCCGGCTAATTGTTACAGGGATTTCACAGATTTTTAGGTACTTTGAGGCTGTGAAAAAGTCACTCTGATACCCCCCCTGTCATTCTGCGCGAGGCAAAGAATC
>Ga0154374_138_pt15 | contig 19786 bp, 17 predicted proteins | sample RifGroA2_FD_105618 | JGI IMG/M metagenome (GOLD analysis project Ga0154374, IMG submission 105618) | Planctomycetes bacterium GWA2_50_13 | reverse complement strand
CTTCTGTGGCAAGAGTTTAGAAACCGTACAAACCCCTCCTCTCAAGTTCCCTCCACTTGACCTCAACACGAAATATCGCTGAATTATACTAAGAAACCATTTGCTGTCAAGATATTTTTGAGAACCATCGGTGGAGTATGCAGATATGATGAAAAAACGCACGAACTTATCCCTGTCCTTCAGGCCATAATCACACGACCCTTGAGTATATCTAATCCGACTCCTTGCGGGAAAGGTCTAGAACGGAGATTCGTCAACCTTGGCACCGCGATTGCGAAGATCCGCCTTATGCTCCGGGATAATACCTTTGGCGCCGCGCATGTCGGCGTAAATTACCTGGGCAGTGCGCAAATCGGCACGAGTCATCTCAGCATCGCGCAGGTCGGCTGCACGAAGGTCGGCGCCGCGCAGATCGGTGTGGGTCAGATCTGCGCCACGCAGGTTGGCACCACGCAGGTCAACGTCGCGTACGTCAGCCGCACGAAGGTTGGCAGCGCTCAAGTCCGCACCAGCCAGATTGGCACGCCTAAGGTCAACGCGTGTAAGGTTAGCATTGTTCACCTTGGCATTGCCCAAGTTAGCTCCGTATAAGTTCGCACCGCTCAGATTAGTATTGCGCAGGTCGGCACTCTGCAGTATGGCACCGCTCAGGTCGGCGTCAACCAGGTGAGCGTACGCAAGGCTGGCGCCTTGCAGGTCGCAGTTGGGACATTTTTTGGTTTCTCTCAAGCGTCTTTCATTCTCTACTACTGAGGCTGCATAGGCGGCGGGAAGAGACCAAATCAAAGTTACAAGTACAGCAACTGATAACAGCCTTTTTATACAATCCATCACCATCACCCTCCTTTTCTCGAAGGGATAGTGACCCTCGGTAAATGAGACTCCTGAAAAGATTCTATACATCAGTTCCGCAAAAGCCGGTGGGCAACTGGTTTGTCACTCTAACAACCCCAAGCACTGCTTATCACAAAAAAAGGCTGACGGGGCAACTAGGCCCCGTCAGCCTTTATAATTACCGCACAGCTCAAACCCTAACTACTAACCACGGTATCCCGGGTAGAAGTCAGGACCTGGGATGTTATCCCACTGTGCGCCAATGTCCGCCCACTCCACAAAGAGATATCTCTCGTCGGAGGTGAGGAACTTATTGTGCAACAGCCTACCTTCGGCTGGGAAGGGATTAGGCCTTGGTACGAAATCACTAAGCGTCTCTTCGTAAAGCCTCCAGATGAGCAGGCTGTTCCTGGCGCTAGCCGGATGTACGTACTTTCCACCTAGTGACGGGTCTTTGCCGGGCTGCCTTGCGAGCAAGTTGTTATACGCATTGCTGAAAGCAGCGACGCCCTCGACATCCACCGGGTTTGCACCACCACTCAAATCGAGTGAGATTGTCCCGTTGTGGCAGCTGGCACACTTTGAATCTATAATCGGCTGAATGTCTCTTCTGAAGTCAACCGTTCTCCACTTCTCCCTGGTAAGACCTTCTACCGGCTGAGAAGTTGTACCAGAAGGACCGCCGTAATACACGTCAGCAGGCACCACTACGTCGTCACCGTGCTTTACTCCCTTGTATAAGCCATCCTTGTCAATCCTCACGTTGGAAAACAAGAACGGTGAGTCATAGTGGCTTCTGTCATCATACCACCAGTTGTAAAGGGCCTTAAAATGCTCATTCTTGAAAGCCCTTCCCCTGTAAGAACCGTCGTGGCAGCCACTGCATATTCTACCACCGTACGGTCTAAGGTAACCCCACCACATCTCTGAGCAGAGGGCCATGCCTCTCTCGTCCAGGGTCTGCACGAACGCAGGTGAATCAGCCGGGCACGATGTTACTACAGAGCCGTCGTCAAACACGTTCTGATAGCCCCATATTGAGACCTGGGCAAATGAAGTACCCGAGTTGCTGCTTGTACGGTTTCCGCCCAACAGGTGCTTTCCTGCACCGACGGCGAACCTCTTCGGGTCTGGCTCTTTGCACTGATAGCCACCCATGGTCCTTACGGCCTTCACGTCACCCTGCTTCAGGGCCTTCGCCAACTGCCATGGATAAGGACCAACCGTAATACCTCCGATGGTGGTACTTCCTGGAGGAGGTGTATAGGTGGTGTCAAAGCAGCAAGCTGTTCCCCAAGAGGACGGGTAACCTTCAATCTTTACCTGGTCGAAAGGCTGGTAGGTCACAACGGTAACGCCGAAGTTCTTACCAGCTGTAAACGTATTAATCCAACGAGGTTTGTACTTCCTGTAAACAGGCGTTGGCTGGTGGTCGTTCCAGTTCGGGTCGTCGTTAATCAGCTCACCAGCGGTTCCCTTATTGAAATCAAACCAATAGATACCGTAGTCCGCCCTCTCCGCATAAGAGACAGCCATTCTGCCGTCTGGAAGCGGGGACGGATCCCTGTACCAGCCTTTTCCGTCAGAGATTTGCCTGTAGCTGCTCTGGAACGGGGCTGAGTACTTTACGGCCGACAACTGCCCAACACCATAATTCTGGTAAGGGCCTTCCGTGAAGATCAACATATTATCAGGATGCTCCTTTGCCTGCACCCTGGAGTGGTTTATCTCACCCTCACCCTCGCAGTTACCATAGAACGGCTGAGGATAGGAACCATCCCAGTTATCGGTAAAGATAGCAATCCTGCCATGACCATACATCCTGCTGCCCAAAGCCTGTGTACTTGAGAAACCGACCCTTCCATCCCTGGTCAGCCAGGGGTCAAAGTCGGAACTCATGTTGTAGGTTATCTTATCCACTACAGTATTCAGCTTCGGGGAGTCAATACCGCTCATCTTTGCCCCGGTGATACGCTCCAGCATCTTTCCACCAATGGGGTCGATCCTCCAAAGCTGGTAGCTGAATGGGTTGTAATACTCATCCCTTACGCCATCTGGAGCATAGGCAAAGAGGATAAATCCTGTCTTTTCGACCTTTCCGCGGATCTTCCAGTCACCCTCGAAATACCTATCACGCCATACTATGTTTCCTTCGCCAGGTTCTATCGCACCGGCTGGATAATAGACAGGGCTTCTGCAACTTCCAGGAAGGTCGGTCAACTGACGGGGATTAGAGCCGTCAATGCCCATTTCCCATATCTGTGGGCTACCACTTCCCTTGATAGCGGCAAACGCAAACCTCTTGCCATCCCAATCCGTACAAGGGTCAAAAGCAGTTGAGAAATCGGCCGTCAGCACTTTTACCTGCTTGTTGCCGAGGCTCATTGATGTTATACGGCTACCCACGGGGATATAATTGGGATACTGATGATACGGGTCACCAGCAGCCGTTTTGGGCGACTGTGTAAACAAGATGGTGTTTACGTCCCCCTGCCACTCTTTGGAGATTCCCCAATAATCGGTATAGTATGCCGTCCCGGGTTTTAGGCCACCTATATTCACGTTGGCGGCCGATGCACTGCCGTAATGGCCAGCGGCAACCAACAGCCCAACCGACAGGATGGCAGTGGTTCTTAATAACCATTGCTTCATGGTTGGCTACATCCTCCTTTCAGTCCGCTCCGACTCATAATAATACCAGAGACTACCTTTTCCCCTCTCGTCTTAGACCCCTACCCGTCATTAGCTTAAAAGGCAGGCACTAGACGAACGAATCTTCGGTCAGCTAACGACCCAGGTCAATCTCTGTACTCAAAAACGTCTAAGCGATAACCCTCCTTTTTACGCATGCAACCTCAGAGAGGAGAGAGGTCAGGCTGGTCCAGGAGTAGTAACCAACCGTCTTCTCTTTTCACATTAGCTCCTCTTTATAGCGCCTTCATGAACTCCACCACGTCTTGGAGTTCCTGTTCTGTCAGATGAGAAGTAACTCCGTGCTTGTCCTTCTCCGTAGCGGAGTTGTCTATGGTCTGTATCAAGGACTGCGCACTGCCGTCGTGGAAATAGGGCGCTGATGCATAGCTGTCCCTCAACGTCGGCGTGTCAAACTCCTTCACCAGATCAAGACCGATAATCGGCACGTCATATTCCTCACCATACGGGTCTACTCCGGCATCCAGCGCCTTCGTGTTAAACACGGCGCCAGGCGTAGACCTGAACCCGTACTTCCCCACACGGCCAGTCCCCACGTCGTGGGTCTGCCCGTCTCCAAACATGCCTCTCTTGTCCATCGGGTCGCCAGGATGACAGTTGGCGCATCCTACCTTGGGGTCATAGAACGTCTTCATGCCCCTCTTCTGCACCTCCGTCAGCGAACCGTCGGCATTCCTGAAAGGACTTCCGGTATACTCAAGGCTCCTTATGTAGGCAATAAGCGCCTCAAGCCTGTCTGCTGACCAGTTCTCGCTCCTGAACACAAAACCAGGGTCACGACCGCATACCCTGTCAATCGAACTGGTTGCACCGACTATCTCGTCCGGATGACCGGTGAAACCCTCGTGCCTGAAGGGCGGCAGATAACGGCCCCCCCGGATGTACTTCACGTTCTTCCAGGAGCCCCAGCCCTCGTCACCAAGGTCCCATATAAGCCCCGTGGACTGTCCCCTCTCGTAATGGCAGGCAGCGCACGAATACTCGCCCTGAAGACCCCAGCTGGCATCGTTAAACAAAAACTGTCCTGAACGCACAAGCTCACTCCTGTACGGAGAGTGCTTTACCCTGTAATGAACCTCAGGAATGGTCAGAGGCTCACCCCTCTCCGGAGGAGTCCACTCCGGTCCAGTCTGTATGGTGGCTACCACCTTGGCCTCACCAGCCGTCACATCACCAACGGCCGTAAAGCCGAACAACATGAGGGCAGCCATCGCAAGAAATACAATCGTCTTACGCATTCTATCTTCCCCTCCTTTTCCTAAAACCTATCACAATCCAGTTTCAGGGACTAACTTAGTCCTTATAACGGTGTCTTTATAACCGACACGTTGTTAGAGAAATAATTGCACACGTAGCAATACTTCCCGTCTGGGGAAAGTGCAAGCCAGCTTGGTCCAAGGCCCACGGGCACCCTCTGCACCAGATAGTGGTTTACAAAATCCAGGTCATCCGTGTAGCTGTCAAGCTGCTCTTGGGTATTGCTGATCATTATGTCACGAATCTTATCGAAGTCCAGGATAGTAACCCTGTGCATGCCACGTACGGCAATGTAGAGATACTTTCCCTGCGGGTCGATCGCCAGACCGTACGGAGTCCCATCGTAGTTGTTAAGCTCGTCCAACGGGAGCTGGGCCAGCTTACCATGGGGCTTTGTCTCTATAACGGCCACATTGTTCGTAAATACTTCGCCGTTCTCGGCCTCGCAGACAGGCAGCCAGTTCTTCGGCTTCATGTATGTAACCGCTACATACTGTCCATCTGGAGAGTAAACAACGCTCCTGAGATTGGCGCTGTGACGGATTGGCCTTCTGTCTACGACCTTATTTGAGGCCAAGTCTATAAAGCATACGGCCCTGTTGATGGAACCTGCAGTATCGCAAATACAAGCAGCCGTGCCACCATCAGGTGATATGGCAATATCCCTAGGACCATAATCAGGTAGTTCAATCACACTGGCTCTCTCGTTGCGGCTGGTGTCAATGACGTCAACCGTGTTCCACATGTTCCCAGAGCAACACACATAGGCCTTGGAACCGTCCTTGCTAAGCTTTATATTGCAAGGCCAGTCACCTACCTTAATTTCCTTGGTCTCTTTCTTAGAAGCAACATCAACCACTGAGACGCTGTCGGATTCTGCGTTGCAGACGTACAGAGTCTTGCCGTCACGCGAGAAGACCGACGACTCTGGCTGATCATGTACTGCCACCTCACCCGTCACCTTCTGACTCTTAGCGTCTATGAAGGTAACACTATGGCCCGACTGGTTTGCAACTGCAAGGGTATTTCCGTCAGGCGAGATCGAAATGCTGAATGGCGAGGGGTGTTCTGATTGTACGCGGGTTCCTTGGATATATCCTGCATCAGCAGTCTGTATGAAAATAAGCGCCAAGGAGAGCACCGCGGCACTTAGTAATCCGCTACACAACGACTTCTTTTTCATCTAGCGAACCCTCCTCCTTTTTAAATATGAACTCTAAAAACACTACGAGCTATGTGGTGTGTGGGCAGGTTCCGGACTTTGTACAAATCATCTCCAGATGTTTCCCACACGTTGGACAATTACCGGCGTCCACCAACTCTTCTTCGTACGCACCTTCTTTCAACTTAAAGCCTGTGCCCGCTTCGTGGTGCTCATGCCCGTCTGGACACTTGAACAATATCTTTGAGAAGCTCTTCCTGCTTTCCGTATCATCGTTGCAGTCAAGACAAATACCGGGCTTTGGATAGCACCTACCACACTTTATGCAGTAATAACCTGCGGTCGCACAAGACCATGTTTGCGGTAAATTCGAATGGGGATTCGCTTCTTTTGCTTTGTGTTCCGCAGTGTTCCACATGTATTCCTGGTTTGAGCAGTCCGAAAATTCACTGACCTCTTTACACTGTTCACACCAGAATTTCTTCAGGATTTTTGCCTTCGGGCAGGGCTTCTCCTCAGCCAGCACTACTTGTGAAGCAACAAAACAGAAGGCAAGAAGCACAATTAGGCTTATTACTCCAAACTTTTTCACTTTCTCACCCCCCTCCTTTTTTATTATTCCAGGCAGTTTCAGGTTAGGTGGTCGTCAATTATACTCACAATACACAATAAATCAATAATTTTTTCCAGATTTTTTGACCCAGGCCAGCGTGTACTACAACGTACTGGAAAATCGGCAGTGACCCAGAATAACCAGTATCCAGCGCTCCCAGACCCACTGGATTATACGCACAGTTTTCTCACTAAACTATATCAGGCTAAGTAATAGTGACGAAACCATTAAGCTTGTCAGGAAAAGCCCGATCAAGAGCAAAGGCACGGCAATTATCTTTGATATTATCGAAAGCGGCACATTTGGTACGGTCTCGTACTTTTTGAGTAAATTCGCCTCTTTTAGCCTTTTGTGATGCCTGGGCCTCTCATGCAGCATCTCCTCTTCGCTCACGATGCCGGTGAACATGGCCTCGTCCACAGGCACCTTCTCCGGAAGCAGGTGTGTATGAATGAAATGTATGGTAAATACGAATGCGGCGGCGAGGATTGCCTCGTATCTATGGGCAATGAGACCCATATCAATAGCCCAGCCAGGCAGGAATATAGAAAAAGTCGTCGGGAACCACAGCATTAGGCCCGTAAGGGCCATCACAAATGTGCCCCACAGTAGGGATAGATATTCAAATTTTTCCCAGTATATCCACCTGTCAAAGGCAGGACGTGGTCCAAACCCCAAGAGCCATTTTAGGTCCGCAACAATGTCCTTAACGTCCCTTGGCTGTATCATAATGGCATCCGCACCCCAGATTATGTTCGCTGCATGCCTCTTCACTAACGCGAGATATGAGCAATAGGCAAAATGCATAAAGGCGCAGAAGAACGTCATCCCTGCGCATATGCGATGGATATAACCGGCGGTGGGATGGCCACCCATGGTTTCGTACAGCCAACGCGCCCACGCCTGGTCTTGAAAGGCCAAGGGCATGCCCGTCAGCACCAGACCAAAGAAACTTATAATCAACAGAAAATGAGTTATTCTGTGAAATGGGCTGAACCTCTGGTATAGTTTTCCGTTAGTGGTCATGTCCGCCCCCGCCCTTTCTCTCGTCTAACAGCGTCCTAATCCACATCAGAAGTGCATGGCCTCCGAACATAGAAAATGCCTGAGCAATTATTCCCATGTACAATACGAATACCAGAGCAAGGTAAGACTGAGGATCTGCAAGGACTCCCAGGATACCTTTTTCCGTAAATGTCTTATATGCCTCCGCATAGAATTTGCGGGTCTTGAAGGCAGGATGAGCGATATGCTTTACAAAATTTTTACCTGCACCCGTATGGCACTTCCCGCACGTCTCTACTTTATGATTTTCCCCAACATTGGAGTCCGGGTTATCTGACTTGAGGATGTCATGCCCGCCGTGACAGTCATAGCAGTTCGGCACTTCGTCCGTCAGAACGCCCAGCGTTGAAAGCTGGCCGTGCATGTTCGTACAGTAAGTAAAGAGGTAATCCTCGTGACATTGACCGCATGTCTTATTTACGTTGGAGCGGTGAAACGCATCTTCTGCCACCGGCGTCTCTCGCGCTGAATTTTTCCCCATGTGACAGTCCGTACACCGTGGAGGAGTCTTCTCCTTCTCCTTCATGTGCTCCACATGGGTACTTTCGAGAAATTCTGCGGCCGGGTCATCGTGACAGAAGGTAATGCAATCAACGGTGTTTAAAAGCGGCTTGTGCTCCCCGTAGACACCGTCAAGGTCCTGATGACAGTCAATGCATACAAAACCTTCTTTTGAGCGGCCGTGAGCGGACTGCATAAATGCATCTTGTTCCACCAGCATGTTCACGACCTTGACCTCGCCCGTCTCCCTGTCTACACGCGCAACTCTGCCAACCTTTTCAGGGTCGCCGTGGCACTCCATACAGTCCTCAATCTCCTGGGCGATAACAAGGCCGCCGCTGCAAAACGCAAAGAACAAAAAGAAAGCGAGCAGTGACCGTAGACTAATAGAAAGTCCAGAGATTCCCGCTCGCTTCCTTGCACGCATTACACCCACCCTCCTCTATGTTATCCAGCAAAGCTGTGTAGGTTATTCCAACGGATACTAATCCTCTGCTACCGCTTTCTTCTTTCCCTTGGCTTCCGGCTTTATAGGCGTGTTAAGGATTGGGTCCCTCTCAATGCACCCTTTCCACTTTGCCTTGTCCCCATCGCTCATCTTCTTGATGACCTCGTCTATGGTATCAAGGTCTCTGTGATCGTCCTTCTTAAAATACTCATCGAAGTTCATGGCGATAGGATTACCTTTGTCGTCCTTGTCGCACTTCGGACATTTTTCAGGGTCGTTAGGATCCTCCCAGTGACACTCAAGACACTGGTCCTTGACCTTGCCAGATGCGTTATTGATACCGGCAACAATAAGCCCTGCGTCGTACTGCGCCTTGCGGGCCGCCATGGGGTCTTTCTCGAGCAGTTCGTTAAAGGCCTTTTTGCCCTTGCCCTGGTAGTTGTTCTTCAGCTCCGAGTATGCCTCGCCGGGGCCGTGACAGGCCTCACAGGTAACGTCTTCAAGATAAGTTTCCTTGGGGTTTTTGAATTTCCCGCCGTAGCCTGTAGTGTGGCACTTGAGACATTTGGGGTCCTTCTTCTCCTCGTCAGTCTGGAGTCTCTTGAATGCCTTGGAATGGTCTATCTGCTTCCACTCATCGCCCTCCCAAACACCGGGAGACAGGTGGCACTTACAACCCTTGTTCCCTGTATACTTATATTTTTGTTTATCCGCAGCTTCAACTGAAGACGTGGGTGCAAGGACCAGAAACGTACCTACCAAAGTGATTAAAAGGAATGCTGCAAATCTACCAACAAACATTTATCCTTCTCCTTTCGAATTCAATTGGGCAGGGCCCAACGTCGGCTTCCTTTTTTATTTTATGGAAGATTCAAAATGGAAGGGAAAAAATACTAGCAAAGCCCAAAAAGATAGTCAAGTGAAAAATAAACACGCAGTTCGATAAGTAGGCAAGACCTCTATAAGTGTACGGCAACCGTGTCGCCGGGGGAGTAATGCCACTAAACATCCTAAATACCAATTGACACGGCCGATAGACCCAAGCTTTTGACTTTTGCAGGGGTCCTGTTGTTTACATCATCCATAAATCCCTAAAAACCAAATAAAGGAGTTAAGGCAACAGGGTGTATATACTACGCCCGCTAAGCTTTACTCCTTATTCATAATCCTCTCCATCTCCTTCTTCGTACATTACATTAACAACCGTATAACCGCCTCCTTCTATGGCATCTACAACGGCCTCGAGGTCTGCATCTTCCGTTACTGTAAGTTCAACAACGCCTCTCTTCGGGTCTATTTTGCAGCTCTTGATACCCGGCATCTGCGCCAAAGCCGATTTGATTGCCTCAGCGTCAGCATCCGTTGCGACACCTTGAACCGTTAGATATACTTTCTCCCCGCTTGTCTCTCCTGCCAGACTTATCGAACTGGAGACCGGCAGTGTTCCAAAAGTCAGCACCACCGTAAGGCATGGCATAATGACAAAAACGCACAATCCTCTAATCAACCTGGTCATCCCAATCATCTTCAACCCCTCTTCCCATTTCCTTAAAAGAACGTGACCCTACGTTTCCCTTACTCCGCTCTCCCTCTCGTCCTTCCCGCCCATTTGTCCTTCTCTGTATTTTTTATTCCTGTATGTCTCAGTCTCCAAAATTAAAATCTGGCGCCATGGGCATATTTTTCTCACGGCAGATTTTTTGTGAGGTCTTGTGGGCTTTATCCAAGAGGTTCGTGTAATACCTGCAGAAATTACCCCCCGTTCATCAATAATCTTTCAACAAACGCAGTGTCTACGTCGCCGTTTAGATAGTTAGGATGATTTAATATCCTTAAATGAAGGGGGATAGTAGTCTTTACACCCTCTATACGGTATTCGTTGAGGGCACGCTTCAGGCACGCAACAGCCTCCTGTCGTGTACCCTGATGTACTATCAGTTTTCCTATCATGGAGTCGTAATAGGATGGTATCTCATAACCTTGGTGGACGTGTGAGTCTATCCTTACACCGTTTCCACCAGGGACATGGTACACTGTGATCCTGCCGGGCTGGGGACGGAAGCCATTATCTGGGTCCTCTGCATAAATGCGGCACTCAATAGCTACCCCGTTAAGGGTTATCTGTTTTTGTCTGTGCCCAAGGTGTTCCCCGGATGCAATCCTTAGCTGTTCCTTAACCAGGTCTACTCCGCTAACCATCTCTGTTACGGGGTGTTCAACCTGCAACCTGGTGTTCATCTCTATAAAATAGAATTTTCCATCCTGCTTGTTAACCAGGAACTCCACAGTACCTGCATTCACATAGTTTACGGCCTTTGCCAGCTTGACAGCGGTCTTATACAACTCAGACCTTTGATGCTGCGATATGCTTGGAGATGGTGTCTCCTCCAAAAGCTTTTGATGTCGCCGCTGCAGGCTGCAATCTCTCTCGCCAAGGTGAATAATGTTGCCGTGCTGGTCAGCGAGAATCTGCACCTCTACATGGCACGCATGTTCGATAAACTTCTCAATATAAAGCGATGAGTCCTTAAAAGCGGTCTCGGATTCTCTCTGGGCAACGGCCATAGAGCTCACAAGGCTGGCATCGTTGTGGGCAATTCTTATCCCCCTACCCCCGCCGCCCGCCGCAGCCTTTATAAGCACCGGATAGCCTATCTTATGAGCTATGCCCAGCGCCTCTTGCTGGCCCGTCACGGTAGACTCGCTGCCGGGCAAGACGGGGACCTTGTTCGCAACAGCCACCCGTCTGGCCTCCGCCTTGTCTCCCATCATCTTGAGGGTCTTTGCGGATGGGCCTATAAAGGTGATGTTAGAGGACTCGCAGATCTCGGCAAAATGGCTTGCCTCTGAAAGAAAACCGTACCCGGGATGGATCGCTTCTACGTCTGTTATCTCTGCAGCACTGATTATGCTCGGCACGTTAAGATAGCTCTGCTCCGGCGATGAAGGACCGATACACACAGTATTATCGGCTAATTTCAGGTACTCGGCCCCTTCGTCCGCTTTTGAGCAAACAGCTACCGTCTCTACGCCTAATTCTTTACAAGCCCTGATTATTCTAAGCGCTATCTCTCCTCTGTTTGCGATTAACACCCGAGAAAACATTTAACCGTCCTTTACCCCCCAGACACTGTCGGCTGTACCCTGAAAAGTGGTTGGCCAAACTCCACCGGCATACCATCCTCAACCAACACCTCTACCACCTTTCCAGTCACCTCTGCCTTTATCTCGTTTATAATCTTCATAGCTTCTATTACACAAACTACGGTATCAGGGTCCAGTACATCACCGACTCCTACATGGGGCTCAGCCCCGGGCGTAGCCGCCCTATAGAACGTACCCACCATCGGAGAGGTTATTTCTTTTAAATTGTCCTTTTTAAGAAGGGGATGCTGCACTGACCCCACAGGAGCCGGAAGACTACCTGAAGGAACGGAAGGGAGGAAAGCCGGTTGAAAACCGCCGTTTGTTTTTTTTACCTTTATCCTTAACGTATCCTCTTGAATTTCGATTTCAGACAGGTCATTAGCGTTCATCAATGAAATAAGCTCTTTAATTTTGTCCATCGTACTCATGTTTATGGGAGTCCTTTTCATCGGCAATGCTTTTCATAAACGACCTTTCTGACAAGGTCCGTAAATGCCGGTTTAATCGGAGGGCAACGATGTATTAAGTATTAAACTATTGCTTCGTCAAGGTCCTTGGGTAGACGGCTAAGGACTTCACACCCATCTTCTTTGACCAGGATCATGTCTTCTATCCTCACACCACCCCAATTTGGGATGTAGATGCCCGGCTCTACCGTGATAACCATGCCCCTCTTCAGCAGCCTTCTATTGGTGCGATTAAGCCTTGGATTCTCATGGACATCAAGACCTATTCCATGGCCTAGGCCATGCCCAAAATTACTACCGTAGCCCATTTTCTCGATATACGACCTGGCGGCCAGGTCTACCTCCCTGACACTTACACCACCCCTAACCCTATCTATGGCCCGCTTTTGGGCATTCAAAACAATGCCATAAATCTTTCTTGCCTGTGCGCTGATTCTATTTAGGAATAGTACCCGTGTCAAGTCTGAATTGTAAGCCTGCCAAGACGCACCCCAATCAACGAGCACCATATCACCCCGGCCAATTTTCCTCTCGGTTAAAGGTGCGTGGGGCAGGGACGAGCGCTCACCCACTGCAACTATGGTGTTGAAGGCCGGACCGACCGCGCCGCCACTCTTCATGGCCGACTCAAGACCGTCAGCCAACTGTTTTTCCGTTACTCCCTGTCGTACATCCCTCCTGAGGGACTGGAATCCCGCCTCAGCTATCTCTAGGGCCATCCTAATCTTCTTAACTTCTTCGTCATCTTTTATCTCCCTCAAACACTCAACCATGCCCTTTGTAGGCACCATTTTCTTCCGGCCCAAGGCGGTCTTTAACTCGGCGTACTGCGAATACGTCAGCGAATCTGCCTCAAAACCCAGCACAGACAGCTTTAAACGTCTTACCAGACTGGAGGTGGTCCTTATCAGGCCTCGTTTCCTCTCAACCAGCTCTACGCCTCTACATTCCTTCTGAACCTGCTCAACGTATCTGAAATCTGTAATTAATATATCGCGTTCATCGGTGAGCAGCATCATGCCTTCCGAACCGCTGAAACCGCTGAGATACCGGATGTTTGCGATATTACCCACTATGAGGCCATCCAATCCGCGCTTCTTTATCATTTCTCTTAATTGCAAGAGTCGTTTTGGGGTGCTCAATGATATGGCCTTTCAATTGAAAATGTAATGAATCCAAAACCGGTGTTTGCAGAGATATTAATTGTATGCCAGTTCTTGGTTACAGGCCGCACGGAAGAGGGCCTATGAGGGGTTTCGTCTTATTTCTTCTGACAACCTGTCCACGAGGCAACTAAACTCACTATCTGTCTCCAGCCTTCTTTTTATCTTCCTCATGGCTGCTATGCAGGTCGTATGCCGTCTGTTGCCGAAATGGTCTCCTATCTCTTGATAAGAAGCGGCTGTAAGGGTCCTTGCCAAGTAGCAGCACATGTGGATGGGCAGTATCTGGGACCTCTTTTTATTCGAGGAGCGCAGTTCCTCCGGGCTGAGCTGGAAATAATCGCTCACACATTTTTCTATGTCTTCTATCCTTACCTTCCGCAGTCTCTGGCTTGAGACACCCGACAAAACTTCCTTCACCAGAGAGACGTTTATCTTTCTCTTATAGGCCGTTGCGATTGCAGTAACGGTTGTAAGGACACTTTCAAATTCCCTCACACTTCTTTCCTTCAGTCTCTCTGCCATATATGCCAGCACTTCCTGCGGCATGACCTTCCCTGCAACCCCAGTCTTAGCCTTAAGTATGGCTAGTGCCGTCTCGAAATCAGGAGGACGTATCTCCGCAACCATACCAGACATCATGCGGCTGGCAAGACTCTCCTTGATCTTCTTTATTAACTTGGGATGTGCGTCGCTTGCGAGGATAATCCTCTTGGATGAGTGATGAAGTGTATTGAACGTGTGAAGGAACTCTTCTTGTATACCGCTTTTGTTCGAAAGAAAATGCACGTCGTCTATCAGCAGCACATCCGCCCCTCTATACTCATTCCTGAAACTATCCACCTTTCCTTTCTTAAGCGCGGCAATGAATTCGTTTGTCCAGTGCTCGGCCGGCATGTAGATGGCCTTTCGCAAATTCCTATTCTCATTGACCTGATTACATATACCTTGAAGTATATGCGTCTTCCCAAGACCTACGGAACCGTAAATGAATAAGGTGCTGAACGGTGGGTCGGGGGATCGAAACATCTCCTGGGCCGACATGTATGCCAACTGGTTTGACGGGCCGACAACGAACTCCTCAAGGCGCATAACCCTGTGTTCTACCCTGCGGGGTGGTGCTGAATGTCTTTTATCCCCTGCCTCTTCCTTTCTAACTTCTTTGTTGACAATACATTCCCCTATCTTGTTGGAAGGCATCTGTTTAACTACGGAAAACCCTATATCAATCTCTCTATCCAACGAGGCATTCAAAATATCCTTAATTACGGACGAGAAATGCTTTTTAAGCCAGATGGCTGTGTAGGAATTGGGAACGCCGATGGTACAACACTCGCCATCAACCGAAAGGAGAGTAGTGTTCCTAAACCATAGATTGTAAGTTGCCGGGCTTACGTGCCGCTCAATGCCGCTAAGCACATTCCCCCAAATTTCTTCACAACTTTTGGGCACGTAGACTCCCGGAAGAAACAAAATTACCAATAATCGCTAATTAAAAACTCGAAGTGCAGCAACAGAATCTCACGAAGATTTAACCATTCGCACTACGCAAAATACGAATACCCCTCCGGCCCTGCCGATAGCCCCCTAGCGGCAAGAACCAGTTAGCGTCCTCGATAACATCGGGACTAATCATTGGCGGGCATGTCTCAAGAAAACAGGAGGAAGCATATCAAAAATTTCCAAGCTGTCAAAAAGAAATTCTTTCTGATCACACCGGGATCATACTTTACGAAAAATCAAAACTGTGTAAGATTCTTCTTGTCAACATGATTGAAGATTCACAGTAGTCTTAAGATTTTTTAAAAATTCTTTACTCATTGTTGCATTTATTTACTATTATAAAAGTCAGTAATTCTCCACATCTTATGTTATTAGATTATCAATACTTAGGACATCTCCCGTAACGCCATACATCAATGCGTTGCATCCCATTGACTGCCATTGGCTTAAACAAAATCAGGGTGTGAAAGTCTTATGACAAAGAACAAACTTCGGCGAATAAGGATAAAAGATTTTAGCCTGCGCCACACTCTTGAGTGTGGACAGTTCTTCAGAGTAAGACTGGTTGACGGCTGGTACTTTATTAACTCAAGAGACACTTTTTTTAAGATAAGACAGACGGGTGACATTCTTGAATACAAAGGGGCAGACGACAAGTATATAAAATACCTTTTTTCACTCGATGTGCCTCTCGATGAAATCCTCAGTTCAATAATCAGGGATAAACACATTGAAAAGGCGGTAAGGCTCTATCGTGGCCTTCGAATTATCCGGCAGGATCCGTGGGAATGTCTCATCTCATACATCTGCTCCTCTGCCTCTAATATCCCACGAATAAGAACCTGCATGGAGGGCGTCGCCGAAAGATTTGGCAAAAGGATCGTCCTTGACGGTATCGAGAGTAACACCTTCCCGGGACCCCACATTAAATTACAAAAGAAGGCCCTCGATGAAATTGGCCTTGGGTTCAGGGCAAGGTACGTGCAAGAGGCCAGTCAGAGGATAAATGACCCATACCTGGATGCACTTAGGGAACTGGTATATGATGATGCAAAACAACTACTTATGCAAAATCTCGGCGTAGGGGACAAGGTGGCGGACTGCGTCCTCCTATTTTCCCTGGGCTTCACTGAAGCCTTTCCCGTAGACAGATGGATAAAGAGGGTGATGCAGGAAGTATACTTCCGAGACAGACCGACACCGAACAAGGTCATACACGGCTTCGCACGCGAATACTTTGGCCAGTATGCGGGTTACGCACAGGAGTATCTATTTATGTACAGCAGACGGAAGGGAGGTGCGTGATAAATTGCACCTGTACTACGATTAAATATGACCTGGCATCCTACCACCAGGCCAACCTGACACCGTTTGGTCGAAGGCAGACAAAGAAGTCTGCCGGCGACAGGACCTCGTCTACTTTCCCATCTTTTTCTTCACGTACTTCATGAGACCACCCGCGGCAATAATGTCTCTTATCTCTTGTGGAAATGGTTCAAAACTGTAGGTCTTACCGCTTGTGTGGTTAAGGATTCGGCTCTTATTCATGTCTATCTCAACGTCATCGCCCTCTTCTATCTCCCTTGCGGCCTCGACGCTTTCTATGATTGGAAGTCCGATGTTTATGGAATTTCTGAAAAAAATTCGGGCAAAACTGGATGCAATAACCGCCCCTATCTTACAACCCTTCATTGCGATGGGCGCGTGCTCCCGTGAAGAACCGCAGCCAAAGTTGTCACCCGCAACAACTATGTCCCCTGGACTTACCTCCTTGTGGAATTCAGGGCGGGCATCTTCCATACAGTGGGCTGCCAGTGCACCGGGCTCTGAGGTACTGAGGAATCTTCCTGCAATAATATGGTCAGTGCTTATGTTATCGCCAAATTTCCAGCATCGCCCGCGCACCCCTTAATGACCTCCGTTGGTACCTGACTTGGATTCCATTCTCTGGTGGGCCTGATGCATAAATGCCTCCAGACGGGTTTGCTCGTTGGTCTCTTCCTGACCGTCGAAGGCCATCTTTATAATTGGAATGCCGTCGTGGTCCTTCTGCAACCTCTCAAGCAGTGCGTTTACAACCGTGCCGGGCATGCAGTGGAATGGTACCATGTTTATTATACCGTGAACCCCGTGCTCAGCATACTCCACCGCCCTGCCCATGCTGAGAATGGCTTCGCCCCTAAAGGACGGGTGCAGGTATTTCTTCCCTTTCTGTATGACGTCCCAGGACGGTGATTCTCTGTAGAAGTGTCTTATATGCCCCTTGAAGGGTCTAGCCCTCTTGAAGGCCTGCCAACGCTGGATCAAGTCCGTTATCAACTCCTTAAGATAAGCACCCCATCTTTGCTCCCTGAGACAGTCCTCCCGTCTGCAATAGCCTATGTAGTTTATCCACTCCTCAAACGGGGGTAGGATGGCTTCACCGCCCAGTTTCTCAATACGGTCTACCACAAAGCTGTTAGAGTAGGCGCAGCTTCGCACGTATACCTCGCCTATGATACCTATAAGCGGCTTTCTGATGCCTCTGTCTACCGGTATATTATGAAAGGCGTCTCTTGCCTTCTGTGCCACCCTAAGCAGATCTTTACGATTCCTGGTCCACTCAGTGCCCATCTCCAGATAATGTTTATACACGGCGTCAGACTGCCCCTTACTCAGCTCATACGGGCGCGTCTCTCTCAAGAGCCTCTGCAGGTAGTCAACCAGCAGAATGCCCTGCCATGCCAGTTTCTTAAAATCAGTCCCCAGAGACGCCATGTTAGACTGGTAGTCCTTGTCCTGGTCAAGCGTAATCACGGGTACGTCTTTGAAGCCCAGGTCATCAAGCACCATACGGTGGAACCTGTTATATTGACCGAAACGGCAGGGTCCGTAGGCGGTAGCCATGAAAAAGGCGCTACAGCTGCGGTCGAAGTCATCGTCGGTGGCCTTCTTAACGATGTCCCCAGTGGTAAGGATTGCGGGGTAACACTCCTTGCCTGACGTAAATCTTCGGCCTATGTCCAGGCTCTGCTTGTCGGGCATCGGCAGTGGCTCGGCGTCCACACCGCAGGCGCTCATTGCGGCGGCCATGGGAAATACGTGGTCGTCCATGTACGGGATAAACACCTTCCGTTTGGTCTTCGCATTTGCCGTCAGGCTTGTGGTAACTGGTGGTTTATGTGCGTATCCTGCGCCATTCCTTACATTCTTAAGGCTGTCAAGGTATGCCTCACAACGCGTTATAATGCCGGCATCGGCGCTATGCTCGTCTATCTCTATTGTAAGCTGCGGTTTGTGGGACAGTTCTTTCTCAAAATGCTTTAAGATAAAGGCGTCCGGACCGCAACCGAAGTTCGTTATATAAAGTGGGTACAACCTCTTGTCTTTGCCAATAAACCTTGCCGCAGCTATAATCTTTTGCCCGGACCTCCAATACATGTGCGGATACTCCTCGGCAATCTCCACCACGTCCAGCGGCAGCATGTCCATTGGTATGGCAAGCACACCAAGTTCCCTAAGCTTATCAGGGATACGAAGACTGACAACCTCATCGCAGGAGTTGTAGGTCCGGCCCACTATTACCAGTGCAATTTCGTCCTCTTTAAGGCTGGCAAGTGCCTCCTTACCGCGTTTGGCAAGCGTGTCATAAAAATCTTGCTGGGCTGATAGCGCGGTAGCTACGGCCTTTTCCACACGTTCACCCGTCTGGCCTATATCTCTGGCTATCTCGCGGAATATATTTTTCAGATGCTCCATTCCCCACTCCAGATGGAAGGCTGGCTCAAGGACCTTGAATTTCTTGCCGTTTTCCGCAAACTTTGCTACAGCACGAACCATGTACGGAAGTCCTTGTACGTACGGACACATATACGAATGGACCAGCTTCGGACTGGCATTGGGGAAATTAACAACGCTGGGTATAAACAGGTAATCTATGTCCTTGTCCAGCATGTCCATCACGTGCCCGTGAGCTACCTTTATGGGGAAGCAGGTCTCAGCAGCAATATTCTCCACACCCTCCTTTATCAGTTCAGGGTTGGTCGGACTCGACGGGACCACCTCAAAACCCAGTTCCGTAAAGAATGCCTTCCACATGGGGTACAGCTCGAAGAACATGTTTGCCCGCGGCATACCCACCTTCATACCGTTGGGGGCATCGGGTTTATCTTTAGGATAGGAATTGAACAGGACCTTCTCCCGTTCCTTAAATAGTCTTGGGATTCCACGCCCCTTCTTGGGTTTTCCGGAATCTTCGTACTTACCGCAGCGATCGCCGTAATATAGCGGTTCCTCACCGCTAATCTCTACCTTCTTAACCGTGCATATGTTTGAACAATCCCTGCACACAAAGGAACCTACTTCACATTTCCGCTTTCGTAAGTCGAAACCCTTGAACTTGGATTTCTCCCAGCTCCTCTCCTCCATGGCGATTATCGCAGAGCCTATTGCACCCATACAATCGTGGTGTGGCGGCACAATAATCTCCTTACCGGTTACCTTCTCGAATGCGGCCTTTACCCCGCGGTTATACGCAACACCTCCCTGGAACAGGATACGGTCACCAACCCTCCTGCTCTCCACCACGCGATTAAGGTAATTAAGGACGATTGAATAACTAAGGCCCGCTACAAGGTCCTGCTTGGTGGCCCCCTTTTGTTGATGGTGTACAATATCCGACTCCATAAACACGGTACACCTCTCACCCATACCGCATCCTCCGCAAGAACTCAGCGCCTTCTTCCCAAACTCCTCTTTAATGGCTATGCCGAGTCTCTCTGACTGCTCCTCCAGAAATGACCCGGTCCCAGCCGCACAGACCTTATTCATCGCGAAATCCACGACTGCACCGTTTTCCATCCTTATATACTTCGAGTCCTGACCCCCTATCTCAAAGATTGTATCCACATCGGGGCATGCGTTTGCAGCCGCTCT
>Ga0154374_149_pt9 | contig 19864 bp, 19 predicted proteins | sample RifGroA2_FD_105618 | JGI IMG/M metagenome (GOLD analysis project Ga0154374, IMG submission 105618) | Planctomycetes bacterium GWA2_50_13 | reverse complement strand
AGTGGCGAAGACCCTGCGTTAAAGAGTATTACCGATCTGGTAGCCTATAAGATATATCAAAGTGCGGATGACAGGGGACCCGAGGCAAATTTCATAACGGCTGAGAACTTTGTGGCACGATACGTCTCCGAACAGTTTACCAGCATAAAGTCTTTTGATAGTAGAATCAAGGAGTTGGGCAACGATGCGAGAGCCTTAGGGTCAATTGCCGACGATATTTACAATCATTATCGTGAACGCAGGGCAAATTGAGCTGAGTTTTTGCGTCTGGTACGGAGACCGTTCGGCTGAGCTCACGGCCGAAGCCAGACGCTACAGAAGAACAGCGCAGGTGTAGCGTCCGATCGGTTCGACTGAGGCTTCGACAGGCTCAGCCCCTGAGTTCATCGAAGGGCTCACCGTCGAAGCCTCTGTATCGGGCGTTTTGCTTCGCCGTTTGCGGGCGTGGCATCTCCGGCGGGACTTTTGCAGGAATGGCATTTAAAGCCTTTTTAAAGGTTTTATTTTGTCAAAAAAGTTCTTGACGCAGGATGATATGTAGTTATAATTCGTAATTTAGGTGGCCTGCACGGCTTAGCACACGACGAATGACTAACGTCATCATTAAAAATAAGGAGCTTAAGAGAACTCTAAAAGAGGTCTCCGAACTCCTAAAAGACGTTGAAAGTTTCTTCGCCGGCATGGGTCATACCGATATCGAGAAAAAGATTCGGGATATGGCCAAGCAGATGGCGGAGCCCTTTTATATCATCGTCGCCGGAGAATACAACTCCGGAAAGTCTAGCTTTGTAAACGCTCTCCTTGGCAAGAAAATCCTACGGGTAGGCCCCACACCCACCACTCACAGTGTCGTCCTTCTTACTCACGGTGACAGCTTCAGCCAGGAGCAGCTACAGGAACACATGTCACGCGTCACATACCCCCTTGACGCCTTAAAAGAAATCACGTTAGTTGATACCCCCGGCACCAACTCCATCTTCGTGGAACACGAAACTATAATAGAGAACTTTATACATCGTGCAGAGCTTGTAATCTTTATCACATCTTCCGACAGACCCCTTACGGAGAGCGAGAGGCGGTTTATCCAGCTCCTCAAAGGAAAGTGGGGCCGCAAGGTGATAATTGTTCTAAACAAGATAGACCTGAAGACCGAGGAGGAGCTTAACGAAATCATTCCGTTCATTGAAAAAAACTGTTACAAGCTCCTCGGCTTTGACCCCAAGGTTATTGCCCTTTCCAGTTTAATGGCCACCACAGCCAAAGCCAACCAAGACCAGGAGTTACTCCGTAAAAGCAATGTAGGTGAGATAGAGGACTTCATCTTCGAAAAGATGGACTTCGACATAAAGATGGAACTAAAGTCCCTCAGCCCTCTTCGCTTCCTCACTAATGTCTTTGCCGACCTCAAGAAGGATTTGGAGACAAAAATCGCCCGTTACAATTCAGAGATAGCAGGGATAGAACGACTCGAGGCCCGGCTGAAGAGCAAGAGGGAGGACATGCAAGACTATTCAAAGAAGTACAAGCTGGAGATAGAGTCGGCATTCTCCCGCCTGAAGGAGAGGCTCGATACGTTCCTCGGCTATCACATGACCACACGCGCACTGATGGCCTCAGTGTTCTCCAGGGAAAAGATAGGGGACAAGTTCAAGAAGGAGATGAGCAGCCTTTCAAACCCACTGCATGACCTGGACAGGGTGATTGACGACGCCGTGGACTATATAACGAGAAATAACAGGGCGCTTTGGGAAATCGCCCTTGACTATAAGAAAGTGGAACAGGGTACGGGAGACGTGGAATCCCTGGGCGAACACAGCTTCGAGGACAGGAAAAACGAACTCCAGTTCGCCCTCAAAGAGCACTCGAGGGAATATCGCGAGTTCGACCTGGTAAACGAGGCCGACAGGATAAGGGCGGTGGCCCAGGGCGGGCTGGTGAATTTCCTCGCCATGGAAGGGGCGGCCGTAGCGGCCATTGCTGGTTTCGGTTATCTGCTCACGTTCTTCCTGCCCGCAGCGATAATAATGGTGGGCGCCATGGCGCTGGCCGGGATAGGCTTTACGGTGATACCGCACAAACGAAAGGTGTACCGTACCGAGATTTCTAAGCGCATCGACAACCTCTCAGACAGATGTTCAAACTTTACGATCTCTGAACTTAACAAGGCGATAGACAGGGTAATCGAGGATATTGAAAATACCGTGGCCTGTTTCCGCGACGTACGATGGTCTGAAAGAGAGATATGCATGAAACATCTTGCTGAGCTCAATAGACTCTCCGACAGGGTAAGGGGACTGTTGGGGAAAAGCTCCACTGAATTAAAATAGACCCGTAACTATCCCCCTTTCTCTACCGCATCTCCCATAGCAGGTTTTTGTCCGTGAGAATTTCCACTTCGAGGTCCTCGACATACAATGCTCTTTGGAATAGGTTATGACGTCCATAGACTGGTTAAAGGCCGAAGGTTGATGCTGGGCGGTGTTGCCTTTGATTTCCCTCTGGGTCTGGAAGGATATTCCGACGCCGACGTGGTCATTCATGCCGTATGCGATGCCGTGTTAGGCGCCGCCGCATTGGGGGACATAGGAGAACACTTCCCGGACACCGACCCCAAATGGAAAGACATCTCAAGCCAGGTGCTTCTAAAACATGTTGCAGGTCTAATCCAGGAAAAGGGGCTGGTGGCAAATAACGTGGACGTGGTAGTAATTGCACAGGCGCCCAAGCTGGGGGCAAGGAAGGTGGAGATGCGGGATAAAATGGCCCGGCTCCTGGGCATATCTCCTGAGCGGGTAAATGTCAAAGCCACCACCACGGAAGGCATCGGGGCCATAGGCGAGGGTAAGGCGATTGCGGCCCAGGCAGTGGTAAGCCTTCGCGAGGTTTTAGATTGACAGAGGTTAACAGCAGGCATAATATAAGGGCATTATAACGCGCAGACCTCATCAGCATCACTTAATGACGGAACAGGCACTAAACCATGCTCCAGTGGCTACTAAAAAGATGGCGTAAGACGCCCGAAGATTATGAACAGGAGGTCTACGGGCGCGGCGGAGATGCCTTCGAGAGGGCAAGACTGGCTGAAGAGGAGGGGGCGGAGAGAGATGAACTCTACGGAGAGGACGTATCGGTAGAAGAGAAAGAGCCCGAAGGGGCTGAGCCGCTGCGCGAAAAAGAAAAGAAAAGCTATTACGAAGAAGGGCCTGAGGAGGCGGCGGAAGAGGAGGAGGAAGAAGAAGAGACCCCCGGCGGCGTATTCATCTCCGACGAAAAGATAAAGGGCGGATTCAAGATATTCGGCATATCACTGCTCTCTATATTTTTACTGCCATGGATTCTTTCCTTTGGGATAGCCGTCGTCGCCTTAATCTCCTTGGTTGTGTTTCCCATAGCATTGTCGTTATTCCCCATATTCCTGGTAGGACTTTTTATACTGGTAGTCGTTGCCCCCCTGATAATGCCGCTCTTGATAATCTATCTGCTTATCACGGAGCGCGGCAAGCTCCTGATAAACTCAGAGGGAAGGCTGTTATGGCTCACCTTCCCATCCGCCATCCGAAAAGAAGAAGAGGAATTTGAAAGGGCGGAAGAACTGCTCACCGAGGACTACCTCCAGCCGGAAGAACCCCTCAGGTGATTATTGTCCATTCCCGTCCACCTTTTTCTTGTTAAAGTGTTGAACTGCCTCGCAGAGGGTTGCCCCGTGCGTCTGAGAAATCCTGCGTCTATGTGTACATTTACATTTGCTTTCATGATCTTTCTCTTTGGCCCCCCACGTACCGCAGCCGCCGAACTTACAGACACCGGAATCGGGGAGTTTAGGGCACTCATTGAAGAAAAAAAGCTTGCTGCCCATGGCAAAGCGGGTCCGCTAACGAACAAAGAGACATCGATGCTGCGTGGCTTCCTGGACCAATTCGAGGATATAAAGTTCGGGGGGTATCTAGACACCTACATACAGTATGAGAGTGTCAACCCCGACGCAGGTGACAGTATCGCCATTCCACCACTGATGTTCGACAGGCAGGTGAACTCCTTTACTATAAAACACATACAGCTATGGCTTTACAAGGATGCACCTGAACCCGGCGACATTGGGTTCAAGATAAGTCTTGACTGGGGCGACATGGCCCGGCGGAATACCAATAATAGGCCCGTGTACGATGATGGGTTAGTTGCCCAACCCATAGGCACAGCTCCTGTACCTGGTCAGACAGGTGGCAGGCAGGTAACATTTAGTGAGGCTTATGTTTTGTGGAATATCCCTCTCGGTAAAGGGCTCAAGGCGAAGTTCGGTAAGTTTCCCGGCTGGCTGGGACTCGAGGTCTGGGGTTCGCTGTGGAATCCCAATTACACAGCTTCCTACACAAACAGCTGGGGCACATTCGGCAATGCAACAGGTCTAGCCCTTGGCTACGATGTAACGAGCCGCTTGAGCGCGCACTATTACTTTACCAACACCACCGGTACCTTCGTTAATAATAACAAGAGCTTCACCCATGGCGTCGAGCTAAACTATATTTTGCCTGACTTTGCGTTTTTCAAGAGCGGCTGGATACATTTTGGCACTATATGGGGTCCTGAACATGCGCTCAATAATTCGCAATGGACTCAGCGTTACGATTTGACGGTTTCGCTTTCCCCGTTTCATAAGCTCACTTTAGTTACAGACTGTAACTGGGTATCCGACCCCATAAGGACAACACAACCCTCCGGCCGGATAAAGAAGGACAATCATGCATGGGGTGTGGCACAGTATTTTATTTACGATTACACCGCCCGGCTGGAGTTCGTTGCCCGGGGCGAATACTACTGGGACCAGGAAAATGTGCTTGGGATTAGCGGTGGCGACGGTGCGTCCTTCGCAGAGGTTACAGGAACCGTAAATATCCGTCTGAGGGAGAATATCTTGATAAGGCCTGAAATACGATACGACAAGATTCTCAGTGTTCCTGGCGGGTCATCGCATATATGGCATCATCAAGATAAGAACATTACTGCCCTAATCGGTGTGTCGTATGAGTTCTAGGGGTGTGCCCCCTGCTCAATAATGAATTTCGTTAACACAGAGAAGCTACAGAGAGGAGATGCGCATGACAAGGCTGGGAAAGACGTTAATGCTTGTTGCAGTTGTTCTGGCGTTAGAGGGCTTCTGGCACGTCTCGCCGGTATCGGCGGCCGCGGATATAACTGCCGTTAGAGGAACCTTTTTTGACCTCATTGCCGACCCCTGGGATTATGATCCCTCTCACGAGATGGCGGCAGCTCGGTTTCTGCCGGACGGGCTGCTCATTATTGAGAATGGTATAATAATGGACTTCGGTCCGTATGAGATGCTCAAGGACAAGTACGCCGACATCAATATCACCGAATATAAAGACCGCATTATCGTTCCCGGATTTATAGACGCACACGTTCATTTCCCGCAGACACGCGTTCTCGGTGCCTACGGAAACGCCTTGTTGGAGTGGCTGGAGATGTCCGTCTTCCCCGAGGAGATGAAATACAACGATCCAGCATACGCACGTGAGGGCGCAAAGCACTTTTTCGACGACCTGCTCGCCAATGGGACAACGACTGCGCAGGTGTTCACCACGGTCTCTCCGGTCTGCACGGAGGTCTTATTCGAGGAGGCCATGAGCCGCAACATGCTGCTGATTGGGGGATTGACCGGAATGGACCGCAGCGGGCCCAAGGCGAATTTAGATACGGCTGAGGATTTCTACGAACAGAGCAAGAGGCTAATCGAAAAGTATCACGGTAAGAAACGCGTTTTTTATGCGATCTCGCCTCGCTTTGCCCTGGGGAGTACCCCTGGACAGCTCGAATTGGCAGGGAAACTCTGGAAAGAGTACCCCGCCTGCTGGGTAAACACACACCTGGCAGAGAGTCCGGAAGAAATCCGTGCCGTGCTTAATTCGTTTCCCGACAGTGCGACCTACTTGGACGTGTACGAGAAGTACGGACTGGTCGGTCCTAAGTTTTCCGGAGGTCACTCCATTTGGCTCAATGACGAATCGTTCCGCCGCCTGTCAAAGCTGGGGGCCTCCGTGACGTTCTGCCCGGCGTCCAACCTATTCCTAGGCAGCGGTTCTTTCCAAATCGGAAAGGCAAAGGACCCAAAGGCAAAGGTCCGCATGGCTATGGGCAGTGACGTGGGGGGTGGTAACCACCTCTGTATGCTAAATATCTTAGGTGACGCATACAAGGTGGGTATGATGAACTGCACTATACTCCAGGGCACGAATGACCCGAGGGCCAGGGATATCCCGGAGGCAGAGCGAAACAAGATAGGTGCTTATCGAGGCTTGTATTCCATCACACTGGGCGGCGCCGAGGCGCTATACTTAGATGATAGGCTCGGCAACTTCAATATTGACAAGGAGGCGGACTTTGTGATACTCGACCCCGATGCCGGCCCCCCACAACTGGCATGGCATCAATCCCTCTACGGAGGACCCGGTGCGCCTAAGAACCTCAGTGACTGCGCGAACAAGTTCTTCAGTCTTATGGTCCTGGGAGATGACCGAGCGATTGACGCCACCTACATCTTAGGGAAACTTGCTTATAAGAAGGGGACTGGGACCATTCCGCCAGCACAACAGGAATCTGCGCCCGGGGCAACGCCAACTAAACACTAGCTCAATCGGACAGGCGCATTAGCTGAGACGACAATTGGCTAATAATGCAATTACAGGTTACACCCGCATGAAGTAGGCGGTGGTAATTATGACGGCGACGCCGAGTCCCAATACTATAATGTTTATTGCGGCGGACTGACTGTGGAGCCTGACAAACTCACCCCAGAGGGCCTTCTTCTGCTCCTCCTGTTCCGCCTTCTTCATCTCCGTCCTGACGGCGTGGGCCCTGGGCGCCACCACCATACCGTCGTAAAAGGTCAGAATCAGCATAAGCCCCAAAACTAGGAGCTTGGGTTTATTCCAATAATCCTCCTTCAGATAGACGCCGACAGCGGTGAGTATTGCAAGCAGACAATATACATACCCCAGAGTAAAATATTTGGGGAATATGTCGCCTACCACGTCGCCGGCCTGCTCCCTCGGCAGTACCTTAAAGACGCTGGGGGCGGCGACAAACGTCATGAAGGCCATGCCCCCAACCCACAGGGCCAAGACCAGTACGTGTATACTTTTCAGTATCGGTATCATGGTTTTTTGCCGATGTTACATTGAGGATGCGGCAGGGGCGTATTGCAATACGCCCCTACAAGTTAAATGATGCGTCTCAACACACCCTACACTGTCATTGATAAGACCCAAAAACGTAGGGACAGGTTTTTAAACCTGTCCGCAATCGGACAGACCTAAAGGTCTGTCCCTACAAAGACGTTGTCAAAGGACAGCCACACGGTCTAAACTCTCAGAAGGCCGTTGAGTAGCGAGGCCTCTTGAAAATCCCTATCCGTAAGACCGCCGCGGGAGTGGGTAGTAAGGGTGATGATAACACGGTTATAGTCAATGATTATGGTGGGATGGTGGTTTAATTCCTCTGCTACGTTAGCTGCCTTGTCCACAAAATCTACGGCCCCGCGGAAGTTGGAGAATTTATACTCCTTAACTATGGTATCCCCATCCTGCCTCCAGCCCTCCAGCTTGCGCAGCCTTTCAGACACCTCTTTCTGATCAAGCTTTCTCACCTTTTCTTACCCGTTAGGAGACCTCTACAGAAACCTGCATAACTGTCATTCTTCGCTTCGCTCAGAATGACATATTGTATTTGCGAACTTTTGCAGACCCTCGTTAGAGGATTACAGGGCAGAAAATCCCGTCTAAGTTCCTGCTAAAGAGGAATCTCTGCGCCGACCGGACAAACCATGCACACCCTGATGCAGCGGAACTATGCCACGTACTACAGGTGGGTGATAAACTCCGGCTCCATGTAGCTTCTTAGTATGTCGCACCTAGACACCACACCGGTCAGCTTACCGTCCTGGGTAACCGGTACTCGGATAATGTTCTTGTCCATCAGTATCTCAGCTACCTTATCTATCGGCGTATCAGCACTTACGGTAATGACGTCACGGGTCATGATATCGCCTGCAGTGACTCGGACGAGCTCCTTACCGCCCTTAACGGCCTTCAGCAGGTCGTGTTCCGTTATGACTCCCGTAACCTCTCCCTTCTGGTTTGTGACAGGCATACCACTATATAAGCCGCACAGAAGCTGCATAGCCACGTCCCTCGCAGAGGCGTTCTCTCGTGCAGATACTACCGGTCTGGTCATAATGTCACGGGCCTTTAATTTTTGCATAGAACCCCCCCTTTTTTTCTCAAAAATAATGAGAATCAAAAAACTGCCAGGTTCAATACGTAAAAAGACTACTTCTTTCCTTTAGGTTTTGATGCCTTCTTCTCTGAGCCCGCTGCACCGCCGGGGCCCATTTTCTTGCCGTGTGGTTTACCGCAGCTCATAATCTTTCCCCCCTTAAATAAGGTTATGAAGACATCTCAAAAACATTTTAATCTATGGCGTTTCAATTGGCAATACGTTTTCACCACGACTTCATAAATATTTTGCCGTTTCTGCAGATGCCGTAGGACATGAACTCGGTGTTGTGCGTGCTGACTATATTCCCCTGCCTGTCAATCGCAATTACCCCCGCCAGCCCCTTTATCTTCTCAATCTCCCGCATGCACCTGGCCACCGCATTTTTCAGGTTCACGCCGTCGTTGACCCTTGTGCCAACGCCCGTTGCCAGGGCCACGTTGACGATATCCTCACCCCTACCGGTGCATGCCACACCCACGTACTTACTGGCGTATGTGCCGCAGGGAGATGCGGCGTCACTCACCCTGCCGGGGGTCTCCTGTCCCATGCCGCCCGTAGAAGTAGCCGCGGCGATGTTCCCGTCCTTATCAATTACAACGGCCCCAACTGTACCCATATCTCGAGACGCCAATCTCCAAGCCCTCCGTCTCTCGTCGGTAACGGTGCTGTAATACCTGAAGCCCCTTTCACGTGCGAATCTGGTTGCCTCACTTCCGGCCAGGGTGCGGTATCTCTCCCTCTGAAGCACCTTGGCAACCTTTATGGGGTTTTTTACATTTTCAATATTTACAACGGCCGAGAACTTCTGCGTACTGCCGTCCATAAGTGCGGCAGTCATACGGGCCTTGCCGTCCGCCTGCAGTTTTGAACCCGTTCCGGCATTGAATATGGGGTTATCCTCCAGTAACGTCACTGCGTACACCACCGCCTCTACCGCCCCACACTCTTCCAGTACAGGGTATGACAGTTCCAGCGCCTCTCTGATAGAGGCCCTCATCTCCTCCACCCTCTTCTTGCTCCCCGGCCTTTTCCCAGCCCCGCCGTGTATGATGATATTCTGAGACATAACCCTTCCATTTAAGTATCAAAATCTTCACAAAATACGCACCAAAAAACATGCGTTATTTAGTGTAAAACGTGGCGTGCGACCTTGCGTTGCACGTGCGAGATAAACTCGCACGCTACATAAAGATTATTGAGACCTCTGCAAAAGTACCAAAATTGAAGGTGTAAATGTAGCCGCACCCTTTATGGGTGTGTATAATCCGCCTTAGGCGGACTAAAGCCTGCGGCTACCCTTACATTGATGATTAGACTACTTTTTCAGAGCTCTCATTATTATGAATTTCGACGAAGGTTATTCCAGTGCATAACGTCATTCCCAACGCACAACGTCATTTCAACACCCTCTGTTATTCTGAGCGAAGCGAAGAATCTAGAACAGGCGACCTGTCAAGTTATCCCACTAAGTATAAGAAGAACAAGTATCCATTAGTCATGCATTCAGAAGAACTTACATGGGCTCGATTCTAGGTAGCCCCACAAACCCTGTCAAGTCTTTTTAGACCTTTGGTCTTTAATTCGTTATAATAAGTAAAATAACGGCTTTCAGAAATCTTACACAGATACCGTTTCAGAACGTAGAACGTAGGGTGCGTCGAGACGCACCTTACTATTCTGATAAAGTGAAGGAGATAGATAGTTGAAGATAGCCATATCGGGTAAAGGCGGCGTGGGCAAGACGACCCTTGCCGCGGCGATGGCGTGGCTGTTTGCCCACGAGGACAACAAAAAGGTGTTGGCCATAGACGCGGACCCTGCGCCCAATCTTGCAATCGCACTGGGCATAGAGGGACACGAGAACATCGTCCCGATGGTCGAGATGAAGGAGCTTGTAAAGGAGCGCACCGGCGCTACGTCCGAGGAGTACGGCAAGTTCTTTAAGCTGAACCCAACCGTGTCCGACCTGCCGGAGCGGATAGGGATAGAAAAGGACGGAGTCCGCCTGATGGTACTGGGCGCCATTCAGCGCGGGGGCGGCGGATGCGCCTGCCCCGAAGGCGTGTTTCTCAAGAGCATGATTACCCATATCGTGTTGCAGAGGGACGAGGTAGCCGTAGCGGACATGGAGGCTGGCGTAGAGCACCTGGGCAGGGCCAGCGTCAGGGGCGTTAACGCCCTGATAGTGGTTGTAGAGCCGACGCTGTCCAGTGTGGAGGTAGCCCACCGAATAAATAGGCTTGCCGCCGACATAGGTCTGAAATCCGTATTTGCCGTGGGCAACAAGATTCAGAACAAGGAACAGCAGGATTTTTTGGAAAAGCGCCTTAAGGGCATCCCCATACTGGGCTTCCTGTCGTTTGACCCCAAGATACCGGAGGCCGGACTTAAGGGCACACCGGTGATGGATGACAGGGAGCTGATGGAAGAGGTCAAAGGGATTATTAAACGCCTGAAGATGGAGCTGGGCGCCACGTCATGATAAAGGAATCCATTGCCAAACTGGTCGAGGGTACAGACCTTTCCGAGGCGGAGACCGCCGCCTGCATGGAAGACATAATGTCCGGTAAGGCGACACCGGCCCAGATAGCCGCGTTCCTCACCGCATTAAAGATGAAGGGTGAGACGGTGGATGAGCTTACGGGCCTTGCCAGGGTGATGAGGAGCAAGGCCACACCACTGGATATAGACGGCGTAGCGGTAGACACCTGCGGTACGGGCGGTGACAGAAAGGGTACGTTCAACATCTCCACCGCCGTAGCCCTCGTGGTGGCAGGTGCGGGGATTAAGGTGGCAAAGCACGGCAATAAGGCGTCCTCCAGCCACACGGGGAGCGCCGACGTCCTCAAGCTCCTGGGCGTAAATATAGAAACAAATCCCCAGACGGTTGTAAGGTGCGTCAGGGAGGCAAACATTGGTTTTATATTTGCGCCGCTGTTCCACAGCTCAATGAAATTTGCCAGCGAGCCGAGACGCGAACTCGGTTTCCGCACGGCCTTTAATCTCCTTGGCCCGCTGACCAACCCCGTAAGGAACAGCCGCCAGCTTATAGGCGTATTCAGCGAAGACCTGACCGACACTCTGGCCCATGTACTGAGAAATCTGGGCACGGAGCGCGCACTGGTAGTCCACGGGCTTGACGGACTGGACGAGATAACCACATCCGACAGGACAAAGGTAACAGAACTCAAGGGGGGTGATATAAAAGGGTACTACATCCAGCCGGAGCAGTTTGGCATAGAGCGGTCAAGGCCCGAGGACCTTACAGCCAAAAATCCCGAAGAAAGCGCCCGGGCAATAAGAGATCTACTTGACGGACACAAAGGGCCCAGGCGTGACGTGGTACTCCTAAACACCGCCGCCGCAATAATGATCAGCGGGGCTGTAAAAGACATGAAAGAGGGTCTGACGCTGGCCGCCAAGTCCATAGACTCGGGCTGCGCAAAGGACTCGCTGCAGAGACTGATTGAGGTAAGCTGGAAGGATGCCAAGTAACGGAATAGTGCTCACCAGCGCCAGGGTTCTTACCATGGACAGGGATTTACCCCTGGCCAATACAGTCGTAACAGAAGGCGATAGAATCACTTATGTTGGAGGCAGAGAGGGGCTTGACGAGGGCCTGATATATGGAAAGGAACTGATAGACCTGGAGGGCAGGACGGTGGTGCCGGGCTTCATTGACTCCCACATGCACCTGGTCGAGATGGCCAAGGGCCGACTTGGGCTAGACCTCGGGGAATGCCGCTCTGTCAGGGACATCCTGCGCCTCGTCAAGCAGGAGGTTGAGAAGAGACCCGATAGTGAATGGGTAGCAGGATACAATTGGGACGAGAGCCGATGGAAGGAAGGCCGCATCATTACTATCGAAGAACTCGATAGTATAAGTCCTCGCCGCCCCATCGTACTTAAGCGTGTCTGCCAGCACCTCGTGGTGGTAAACAGCCGTGCACTTGAGCTTGCCGGCGTTCCAAAGGGGACAGAGGGTTTATGCCTGGACACAAAGACCGGTAAACCCAGCGGGGTAGTCCAACAAGAGGCGCGGCGGATGGTGGAATCTCACCTGAAATTTTCCCTTCAAAAACTCTGCGACGCAATCGAGACTGTACAAAAAGAGATGCTGTCACTTGGAATAACCTCTGTCCATGACATGGGCTCAGATTTCAAACTGCTGCAAAGGACGTACAACGAGGGGCGGTTATTAATAAGAACTCACCTGTACGTTAGCGAAGGTGAACTCACGAAGATAGATGAATACGCCGCCATGAGCAACAGCGACAATAACCATCTTAGGCTGGGTGGCGTGAAGTTCTTTTTAGACGGCTCCATCGGCGCCCACAGTGCGGCCCTCTCCGAACCCTACGCAGACGGACAAGGCGGCGGGAGGCTGAGATGGGACAAGGAAGCGCTTAAAAACCTCGTTTCTGACGCACACAAAAAGGGCTGGCAGGTCTCTCTCCACGCCATCGGAGATAAGGCCGTTACAATGGCGCTGGAGGTACTGGAACACACGCAAATAGACAGACCGAGAAAAGACCCAAGGCACCGCATAGAGCACTGCGAGCTCCTCCCGGAAGGTGTGCTTGAGCGGATAAAAGAACTTGGCATAATAGTCTCCGCGCAGCCGAATTTCGTCTCCGTGTGGGGCCAACCGGGCGGTATGTACGAAAAGCATCTGGGCAAGAGGCGCTGGGAGGCCATAGCCCCCCTTGGCAGATTCTATAGAAAATCCATACCCCTTGCCTTCGGCTCGGACGGCATGCCGATTGGGCCTATCTACGGCATATGGTCCGCAGTCAATCATCCCACTGAGGAAAGCCGCCTGGAGCCGGCGGATGCCCTCCGGTATTACACCTGCGGCGGCGCCTTCGCATCTTTTGAGGAAGGCACGAAGGGGACTATATCTCAAGGCAAACTAGCCGACATGGCGGTACTCTCCGGAGACCCAACAACCGTCCCCCGAAAAAAAATAAAGGACATCAAGGTAGAGATAACCGTCCTGGGAGGGAACATCCTCTACAATAATCTCTCACAAAAAAAGGTCTCTTCCCTTTAGGGGGGCATAGAGCAGGGCTATCTTACTCCAGCCGGCTATTTGTGGAGATGGCAAGCCCACTCCACCTTACCGATTATGGGGTTCCCGGTACCAATCTCAACGCGGGTGGGCTTAGGCTGGCCAAAGGGATTGTCGGTCGCAAAGACAAGGTGCGTCTCGGTGATACGGAGACGGCGAACAGTCGGCGTGAACTCTGACCTAATGAGGCAAAGTTTACCATTGAGACGCGAAGGCGCTCTATTAGAGCAATCCGCAGCCACCAGACTATCGTGCGGCACCGTAGGCTCCATGCATATGCCATTAACACGGTAACAGAAGGTGGTTCTTGGCCTTTTAACCCACGTATGTGGTATTACACAATACTCCTCCGGAACTAAAAAGGTTACGTCTTTTACCCTCTTCGGCAGTTTGGATACCATCTCATCATTAAGTATCGGCACTGCCACAAAGTCGTGCTTTCTCCTGCCGAATTTATCTCTCACGGTCAGCAGCGCCTTTGAGGTCACAACCTCCAAATCCCTGGGCCAGAGTTCTCCCCGCTTTTCGTCGTATATTGGCTCCTCTCCAGTCAGGAGCCAGTCGGCCGATACGTTGAACGCCCTGGTCATCCGCTCCACTACCCTTATTGACGGGGTAGTCCTGCCCCGAAGAATGTCGTTTATGTACCCGGGTGTAAAATCCAATATCTTTGAAAGATCCCTCTGGGATAAGGATTTTTCTTCAAGGACCCTTCTTATCCTATCTGCAATCCCGTACATAAATATATCTAAAGACCTTTATAATATTAAAGTCAGACCTCTGCAAAATGTCCCAAAATGGCATGCCCCATGTCGGGCTTTGATTTTAAGTATGGCACGCATTGGCATGCATTGTCAAGAGGGTTTACATTAGTTCCTGAGCAGATTGTGGCTAAAATAAGTCAGAAATTACTTAAAGTATGAGACCTCCGATAAAGTGCCTAATGTACATCACTCTCGGATTACAGGTCGGTGACGTCCAGAGGACATGATTAACCGTAAATAAATCGTGTATTGGGCTGGTTAAAATTTTATTAACGAAAAGACGTCATGGCCCTTCAGGGCCTTTCGGCCGTTCAGGAAGGTGAGTTCCAGCAGGAAGGCGCAGCCTATTATGCAACCGCCCATAGACTCCACCAGCTTGCAGCAGGCGGCCATGGTACCGCCGGTGGCCAGGACGTCGTCCACCATCAGCACCTCCTGCCCTGGCTTTATTGCATCCTCGTGTATTTCCACGGTGTCTGTCCCGTACTCCAGCTTATACGTCATGCTCTTTGTTTTGTAGGGCAGTTTACCCGGTTTTCTCACGGGTACGAACCCCGCATTGAGATTAAGGGCTATGGGCGGGCCGATTATAAAACCTCTCGCCTCCGTCGCCACCACTACCGAGACGTGGTTGCCTTTGTAGTGGTCTGAGAGCATGTTCACAGCCGTCTTAAGCCCATTGGAGTCATACAAAAGCGGGGTAATGTCCTTAAACATGATGCCCTTTTTGGGAAAGTCGGGCACGTCTCTGATTAACGCCTTGAGGTTGTCTATAGTCAAAATGTCTCTTGCTCCTTAACGGTAGATTACCGAAGATGACTGCTGTAAATTTTTTGTTTACCTAAAGACTTGCTCGTACAGGCGAAGTCCCGTATCCAAGAGTAGGGGCGACCCGACGGGTCGCCCCTACTCAATGCTCATGGCCGGTATCTCTCGTTTCTCACTTTTCCTGTGAAATTATGCCGTGGAGCTTACGGAGGGCATCTCTCTCTATCTGTCGGACGCGCTCCCGACTGAGGCAGAGTTCCTTTCCAATATCCTTCAGCGTCATCGGTTCGCCCATATCCAGCCCGAAACGCTTCCTGATGACGTCTGCCTCTCTCTTTCCGATGGAGGCCAGAAGCCCCTCAACCCGCTCTTTCTCAAACGCCTCCAAGACCTCCTCTTCCGGGGTCTTGACGCGCTGGTCGGCAATACCGTCTATCAGGGACCATACACTATCAATGCTTGTAACCGCCGCATCTTGAGGGCCCGTTCCCTTCTGTAATACAGTTCCCTCCGGACCGGCCTTTTCACCCTGCCGCGGAGTGCCCTTCCTTTCAGCCCTGTAGGCGGGGATTCTAATGGTCTTACTGGTGTTTGTAAGCGCCCGCTTTATTGTCTGTCTAATCCACCACGTCGCGTACGTGCTGAAGCGGTAGCCTGCCTTGTAATCGTAACCCTTAACCGCCCTGATTAGACCCACGTTACCTTCTTCTATAAGATCAAGGAAGGGGAGTCCGTGATTGAGGTAACGTTTGGCGACGCTCACGACTAATCTGAGGTTAGCGCTTATGAGTCTTTCCCTGGCCTCTTGGTCCCCACTTTCGGTCTTACACGCCAGGTCTTTTTCTTCGGCGGGAGAGAGCAGTTTTACCTTGTTAATTTCATGCAGATATAATTGGAGATCCGCATCCACTCTCACCATCGGATACTCCCTGGAGGGTCTTTAAGAAGAAGTTCCCTCACTTCTCTGTTTCTTGCAGGGTCTCTTCTCCAGACTCTCCTTCCTCTTGCGTGGTTTCGGCGGCCCGCTTCATACTCAGGCCCAGTTTCCTATTGGAGGCATCGAGCCGTATTATCTTTACTTCTATCTCATCGCCGATGGATACCAACCCCTGGGGGTCGGACACCTTCTTATCGGACATCTCCGAGACGTGGAGAAGTCCCTCAATCCCCTTCTCCAGTTCAACAAAGGCGCCGAAGTTGGTAAGCTTTGTGACCTTACCCTTCACTATGCCTCCCACTTGGTATTTATTTGGGATATCGCTCTCCCACGGGTCCTTCTCCAACTGCTTCATTCCCAGGGCTACGCGCTTTTTTTCCTTATCCACCGACAGTACCACTGCCTCTATGGTGTCGCCCTTTTTCAGCATCTCCCCGGGGTGGGTAACCTTCTTCGACCACGATATGTCTGAGACATGGAGAAGTCCGTCTATACCATCCTCTATCTCGACAAATGCCCCATAGTTGGCCAGGTTTCTGACCGTTCCGGAGATCTTCTTGCCCGGTGGGTATCTCTGTTCTATACGGTCCCAGGGATTCTCCTCTGTTTGCTTCATACTCAGAGAAATCTCCTGTTTCTCTTTATTGACCTTTAGTATCAATACCTCGACCGTATCCTCTATTGACACCATCTCGGATGGATGATTTACTCGCCTGGTCCAGGACATTTCCGACACATGTACCAGACCTTCTATGCCGTCTTCCAGCTTAACAAAGGCCCCGTACGGCATTATATTGACCACCTGACCTGAAACCCTGCTGCCGGCAGGATACCGTTCCTCCACCTTCGCCCACGGGCTTTCCGTCTTTTGCTTGAGGCCCAGGGCAATCTTTTCCTTCTCCTTATCTATCCCCAGCACCCGCACCTCTATCTCCTGTCCTATCGTCAGCATATCTGTGGGGTGGCTTATGCGGCCCCAGCTCATATCCGTAATATGAAGAAGGCCGTCCAGACCGCCCAGGTCAACAAATGCACCGAAGTCGGCTATGTTTTTTACCACACCCTTACGGAGGTCGCCGACTTTTATCTCCGCCAGAAGCTGCAGCTTCAATCCCTCCCGTTCTTCTTCCAGGAGTCTTCGGCGTGATACGACAATGTTCTGTCTGGTCTCGTCTATCTTTAATATCTTACAGGTTACCTCCTTGCCTATGTATTCTGCTATGTCCCCAGGGGGTTTTACGTCTATCTGAGAGGCAGGCAGGAAGACGGGTATGCCAAGGTCAACCAGCAGGCCGCCCTTTATCTTTCTGGTAACGGTACCGGTTACCACATCTCCTTCTTTGTATCTTGTAATAACCTTCTCCCAGCCCCTTATGCGATCAGCCTTTCTCTTCGAAAGTTTTATTAGGCCGGAATCGTCTTCTACGGTCTCGAGCAGTACCTCTATCTCGTCTCCAACTTTCAGTCTGGATATGTTGTCAAATTCGTCGCTGGGGATAACGCCCTCTGATTTGTATCCGCAGTCAATAATCACATCTGTCGGCGTGAGGGCAAGTACCTTCCCCTTAAGGATGGAACCAGCCTCAAAATTCCTTATAGACTCCGTATAGACCTTCTCCATCTCCCCTGGCAGACCGACGCCTACCGCCGCTTCAACCTCTCTCTCAATCTCTGCCAGGTCAATATCGTATTGTCTTACCACGTCAACTCTAGGCATTTATCCCCTTCTCTTAACAATAAAAGTTAACATTTACTCTTTAGAAAACTCTGAAGCCGTAGCATATCCGATGCCACTTCCTTTGTAAACTCCTCGGCGGAGCCGTCGCAATAAAGAGGCCGACCAAACGCCACCTTCACGGCGGGACCAAACCTAAAAAGTTTTCTCGTCCTCGGCCAGGTCTCGAAAGCACCGTCAATCACCGCCGGCACCACCGGAGTACACGACCTCTTGGCTATGGCAGCTATGCCGGGATGAATCTCCCCTATGCTGCCGTCTTCCGTCCGCGTCCCCTCGGGGAACATTAGGACGAGATTACCCCTCTTTAAACGCCTTATAGCCTCCTTAATCGCTCCGACATCACTCCCGTTGTTATTAAGGGGAAAGGCGTTTAGAGACAATATCAACCAACGGAAAAGAACGTGCTTGTGGAAGAGCGACCGCCTTGCCATTATGTGGATCTGACGGTTCAGCCCCACACCTATCAGCAGGGGGTCGGCGTAACTCTGGTGATTACTTACAATCAAAACCCCGCCGCTGTCGGGTATATTCTCCCTGCCAAAGGACCTGTACCGCCAGAAGGCAGGAAACACGAGCTGGGCCAATATGCGCAAAAAACCATACCATACAGCCCTTAAAACTTCCACTGATTTTTCATATTCTACTTGAGGGCTAGATTTTTTGCAACAGTCGTTCAACAACCTCTTCCACATCCAGCCCCGTGGTATCAAGGCTGATAAAGTCCGGGCCGATGCGCAGGGGAGAGGCCTCGCGGGTGCTGTCCCGTCGGTCTCTCCGCCTTATGTCTTCGAGTATCCCTTCGTAGTTTAGACCCTTATTGTCCGGCCTAAGCTCCGCATAACGCCTCCTGGCCCTTTCCTCAGGCTGGGCGTAGAGGTAAAACTTCCTGTCCGCGTGGGGGAACACAACGGTACCCGTGTCCCTTCCCTCAGCCACTGCGTCCACCCCCTCCGCCGCCGCCCTCTGCCGCTCTACCAGAGGCTCCCTTACCCTTGCAAGGCTTGCGATGAAGTGCACCCGCTCCGTTACAGCGGGGTCCCTTATCTCCCTGGTAACGTCCTCGCCGTCTACAAGGACCCGGATGCCTTCCTGGCCGTCCTCTACCCTTATATCCGTCTCTTTAACCAACTTACAGAGACTTCCCTCGTTCTCGAGGTCAGCCCCGGCCCTCATGGCCTTACAAGTGAAGGCCCTGTAGAAGGCGCCTGTATCTATATAGCGAAAGCCAAGGCGCTTTGCAAGGGCCTTGGCCACAGTACTCTTACCAGACCCGGCAGGGCCGTCTATCGTGATAATCAACAGCACCACCCATTCATCTTAAAAGTACGAGACGGGCCATAAAGTCTAACAAAATGGCACAGTTATTTCAATGATTTTTTGGAATACGCTTTCACGGAGGGATAGGTTTTCAAACCTGTTCGCAACGGATACCGTCATTTAAGCCTTAATCCTTCGTAGGGCGGGCCTTTAGACCTGCCCACAAAACCTGTAGGGGCGTATTGCAATACGCCCCTACAGCGAGACCCGTAGGGGCAATTCATGAATTGCCCCTACGATTAGTTCGGTGTCAGTCCCTACCGCGAATGTGCAGGATTCCGTCCCCGCACTAGTATTAAGCGCACTTGTAGGGGCGGGTCTTGCGGGTGCCGCAGGGCTTTAGCCCTGCGCCCTCGCTGTGGCTTGACGGGAATACTTGTAGGGGCGAGGTTACCCCGCCCCTGCATTCCAAAGCTTAGCGTTGCCCAGTAGTGCCTTTTAAGGCCGGCTGGCAAGCTCAAAGCAGGGCCTGTGCCAGCCCAATAGCCGGCGGGTTACGCCTTCCCCGCCGGCCTGGAGAATACCGGCCCTGCACGGGGGTGACTAAGTACCTTATGGGTACGCCGTGCCCATGCACCTTTCTCAAGCTGTGCCCAGCAGTACGGGGCCGTTGGTCTTCCGTTTTTGGTCACTGGCCTTACGTTAAATCAAATGGAAAACAGTCTAATTTTGGGGTTTACAGCTCACCTTCCAGATTGTACAATTCGTACAGTAAGGGTTATCGTTACTTCTCAGCGTAAGAGAGCTCTGAAAAAGTTAGTCTAATCATCAATTTAAGGGTAGCCGCAGGCTTTAGCCTGCGTTATACGCACCCATAAAGGGTGCGGCTACATTTACACCTTCAATTTTGGTACTTTTGCAGAGGTCTACGTAAATTTATATCTCCAAGAAGGGGAATGTCAATGACTACAATGACTGCCGTGAAGGCAAGAGACCAGTTTGCAGAGCTTGTAAGCCGTGTCGGCTACGGTAAAGAGAGG
>Ga0154374_146_pt5 | contig 23500 bp, 17 predicted proteins | sample RifGroA2_FD_105618 | JGI IMG/M metagenome (GOLD analysis project Ga0154374, IMG submission 105618) | Planctomycetes bacterium GWA2_50_13 | reverse complement strand
ATAAAGAATAATTTGCCTAAATCATAATCTTCAGAAAGAAAATACTCACCAAGTGGGGTAATTTTAACGCCATCGGCTGAATTCTTTGCTACGCACAACCCCATTTTATTGAGGGGAGCAACAGAATTGCGGCCGCGCATTGCCGGATCTTCATAACCTTGTGCGTTAAAAATTTCTCTTGCCACAGAAAAAGGCATTTCTTTTTCGATATTATCAAAATATTCTTGTTGTTCTTTGGTTAGATTGGTTGGCTTATAAAGTCTGTTTTCAATGAGAAGGATTTGGTATTTAATTTGATTCTCTGAATTAAAGGGTTGTCCCTCCAATTCCTTCAAAACGCCCAAGAAGTCCCGTAATCTATCGGGATTTCTAACTGTTGTTGAAATTGACCAAGGTTTTTTCATAATTGCTATTTTGTGACCTTACAATAAAAAACACGTTCGGTATGCCCATCGGTATCGCTTTTACCTGCTGTAAATGCTTTATAATCTCTCTCAAAAATATCAACATCACCACGAGTTTTTAGTATATTTATAATTCGTTCATCGCTAATACGAGCGTTTGACCTTCCATCCTTAGATTCACCGGTATTGTTGTAAGAAACTAAAATGTGTTTACAATTTGCATTTGAAATTAAATCATCAAACGCTTTCGGTGCAGAATTTAGGCAATAGTCGCTTTTAATATGTGCCCTGTCCATTTTCTTTGCTTTGCCGTGCACCGATGGTTTTTCCCAAGAAGCAAGATTTTCTAGGAGATGGTAAGCGTCCGAATACTGACGAGAATTATAAGGCGGATCAATGTACAGAACATCACAACTTATTTTTCTGATAAGTTGATTTGCATCTTCTTTATATACTTCATTGTTTGCATTATTTTCCGGTCCAAAGTCGGGGGCCAAAAGACGTAACGGTTGAATTGTGTCTAGTCTTTTTCTGTACGCATCGTAGTGGCCAACGGTATTTGCTACTTTATCAACCGCGTACAACAACGCAGTAATCAAAACGGCTTTCTCATTGTCGCCCTTTACGATCTCGTCAATTTTTTCTCTGATAGCTCCGATTTTGCGGGCGTTCCCTAGAGTGAAAAAGGTATTGCCAAAATGTTCAGAAAAATAATTATCATTGTGTGCCTCTAAATTATTAAGCAAATTTATTTTCTTTTCTATTTCTTCAAAATCAATTTCCGAAGTTCCTAAAAACGCTTTTAATGGGAGGTAATTGCTTGCCAAAAAGTCATTGGCAATAACCTTTATGCCTTTCTCGTTAAATCGTTCGCCAACAACGCCAGTACCCGCAAAAATATCGCAGAACACACCGAAGCCATTGCATTTTTCATTGACAATATCCTCAATAAAACCGAGTAGCTTATATTTATTCCCTAAAAATCTTCTATTTTGTAGCCGGAAACGTCCCGTCTTAACTCTACTTTCAGGATAAAAATATACCTTATGTATTTTTTTTATTTCAGGGGTATAAATCGGTTGTTCAGTTTCTAATAGATCAAAAAGAGAATTTTGCACGCCATCAGAGACATAGTGTGTTACTTTACTGTCCGAGCTTTGTATTTCAGTAAAAAAACTGTGGGTAGCGTTTTCGCTAACAATAATAAAGTCAATTACATTCACGCCCATTATTTTGCCCGCTTCAAGGATTTTGTTTACAACTTCAATATCTTGTTTGCTGGGCGTAACATCTCCAGAGGGGTGATTATGCAGCAAAACAATACCAGCCGCTCGCAACTCGACAGCAGGGCCAAAAATTTCTCGAGGGTGGATAATGCTTTTATCTAGTATGCCGATCGAGATAACCTCTTTTTTTAATAATGCATTTCTTGCGTTTAGATAAAGACATACCAAATATTCCTTTTTCTTATCGCGTATGTCGGAAGTTAAAGAAATTGCATCTTTGGAAGATAGAACAATGTTGTCTTTTTGACCTTACCTCATTTATTGTACCACTAAGAAGTTGGGTATCCAGCATTGATTGATACATTCCCCACAGTTATAGCTGTGGGCGTTTTTTCTTTGAGTTTCCGTATAAACTCTTCCGGCGTCAGATTGTCCAGAGAACTGTGCGGGCGCTCGGTATTATAGTCCACGCGCCAGTCCTCAATGACCTGCCTGGCATGATCAAGGCTTGTAAAATAGTGCAGATTCAGGCACTCATCCCGGAGGCGTCCGTTAAAGCTCTCCATGTACATGTTCTCGACAGGCCTGCCGGGCGTTATAAAGAACAGCTTGACCCCTCGCCTGTACGCCCATTCGTCAAGGGCCCTGCCGATGAACTCAGGGCCATTATCGATCATGATGATCTCAGGCAATCCCTCCTTCAAGGCTGTCTCATTGAGTATCCTTACAACCCGAACACCGGTGATAGACGTATCTGCCTCGATTCTAAAGGACTTCCTCGTATATTCATCGTATCCGGCTAGTGCCTCGCCCAATCCCGGAATCCGCGATAACCAATGCTTTGCAGCTCCTGAGACACCTGCAATAATATCGGGCATATTCCCTTCAGATTCCACTTTGGTTTTACCTTTCCTTAAGTTAAATATTCATTAGCCTAAAATAAAGGCATAGCGGTCTGCCAGTCAATATTTTGAGCGGGGGATTTGTTGTGCTAGCTGCTTGACTGCCTGTTCAAGCTGGCGCACCCGCGGCTCAAGGTCAAAGGTTATCTTTTGGTCGAACTTCTTGCAGTATTCTGCAATGTCTTTTATTCCTCCAGCGATGGCGTCCGAGTCGTTCTCCATTTTCACAACCTGCTGCTGGAGCTGTTGTATCAGTTTGGAATTATTTTTTATAGCGGCTTCATCTTGTTGAATAGCCGTAAGCAGTTTGCGAAAGTCGGATAGTGTTACATAGCCCTCATTTGGATTTGACTGTACGGTGCGAACCTGGGCGTCGGTGTCTGGATTCTCAAATGTGATCAGACAGAAAAATACTAATGATAATCCTACCAGAAATAATGTCCTCTGGTTTCCCATTCTGAACGCTTTCATGTTCTAGTCCCCCTTATTGCTAAGCTTTTAGTTAGGGATGACATCTCGCCAAGAATAAGAGACCTTTAAGAAAGCTCGTAGGTTTCCTTAATGTCCCCCTCCCTAGAGGGGAGGGGGATAGGGGGAGGGCAAAACTTATTTTAACCATCACCCCCCCGTAAAGCACACTTTTTCAGGGGTCTCAATAATTGTATAAGTTTACGCATCGAGAACTCTGCTAAACCCTATACGTTGTTATTCTGAGGGCTTGCCCAACAAATGGCGAGTCCGCCTTAGGCGTGAAGTGAAATGTAGCGTTGGAGCAAGCTCTCCGCCTGAGGCGGACCACGCTACATAACAGATTAAATTCTTTACTGCGCTCAGAATGACAACATGATGTCAGGAGACTGTTTCAGAGACCTCGCATTATACCTTCCAGGAAATATACTATAAGAGCGATCACAAGGATAATGGGCAGCCAGAACGCACAAAACGCCGATGATGCATCGCAGCCCAAACCGTACTCGTCTTTGTCCATCTAGATTCCTCCATTAGTAGTCAGAGACTTAGCGAGTAAGATAATCACCCTCCCCTTTCCCCTCCCCTCGAGGGAGGGGGAAAATTTAGAGGCGCTAATAGACTTTTTCAGAAGTCTCTCGGGAATCTTCATCCTAAACTCCTGAGGACAGCAACTACCTTACCCGCTATGGAGACGTCAGACTGCCCCGGCTCAACCACTATGTCTTTATAGGCAGGGTTTGCAGGCTCAAGTCTTATCTGCCCGCCCTTCTTGTAGAACCGCTTCACCGTGGCCTCGTCGTTCACCAGGGCCGCCACTATGTCGCCGTTCTCGGCGGCAGGCTGGGGCCTTACCACCACGTAGTCCCCGTCCTGTATATGATCCTCAATCATGCTGTCCCCTTCTACCTTTAGGAGGAAGTTGCCACCCCCCACCGTAAAGGATTTGTCCACTGCTATGTATCCCTCAACGTCCTCTATGGCCGGATGAGGTGCACCCGCCTTGATATGACCTATCAGGGGGAGGGTTACCATCTGGCCCGGCCTTAAGAACTCACAGAACTCAATGGCCCTGGCCCTGCTGGAACGTCTTATGTAGCCATTTTTCTCAAGGGCGGAGAGGCAGTTCTGGATGGCGCTGTGACTCGCCAGTCCGAGACCGTCCTTCATCTCCCTTATACTGGGCGGGTAGCCCATCTCCTGGGCATAATTTTTCAGGAAATCGAGGACTCGTGTTTGAGCCTTTGTAAGGGTCTTTCTCATGTGGTACATTTGTACCATATTCTGTCAGACTTGTCAAGGAAGAATTATTCTCCCCTTGGTTTGGATTTACCTCCCGGCCTTTTCCTCTATAAATTCCTCTCAATATCTGCTATCTTTTGCATTACTTTTTTGAAAGACAAGTATTCTGGTTCTTTATAAATGCATGAACGTTATCCTGAGACGCAAAAAGCGGCGAACGGTGTCGATAAAATACGGGATTCTTCGCTTCGCCCCGTACCATTTCGGTACGGGGTTCGCTCAGAATGACAGAGTAACGTAGGGACAGACACGCCCTAATAACGGCGGGTCTGCCTACGGCACGACCTCTGGTACGATTCTCAAACCTGTTCATAGCAGACAGACCCAAAGGTCTGCCCCTGCGTTCAATGACTTGTTCTTGGTTTTGAAGATGCGTCAGGATAGTAGATAACGGCGTCTTTTACCGTGTGGCAAACTTAACGTTCACGCTTGTAGTTACCCCATTTATGGGGCTTTGTAGGCTCGATAAATCGAGCAACTACAGGCAGTATTTACATATGCATCACGGGTAACAGCATGGGTATTTTTACCAGAATCCTTGGCCTTTTCACGCAGGAGGCCGTGCCGGAGGCGGCCGCTGATTACTATGACCTGTTTGCGGGTAGGATAGTGCCTACCCTCTACAGCGGATTTGTGGATGCGGTGGTGCGAGAACTGAGGTGTGGCAAGATACTGGATGTGGGTACAGGTCCTGGTTACGTGCCCATCGAGATAGCGAAGAGGAATGAAGAGGTCTTTGTGGACGGCATAGACCTTACCAGGAAATTTAGAGAGATAGGTGAGCGTAATGCCCGTAATGCCGGAGTTTCGGCAAGGGTACACTTTGAGACCGGTGACGCCACAAAGATGCCGTTTGATGATAGCAGCTACGATATGGTTATAAGCACCGGCGCCATGCATCACTGGAAGTATCCTGCCAGGGTGATAGATGAAATGTACAGGGTATTGAAGCCCGGCGGCGAGGCATGGGTGCTTGACCCCAACAAAGAATGTTCCAGGGAGGAATGGGAAGAGTTTTTGGAGAAGATAGTCAGGCTCTCCGGCGCGGGATTTTTTGGCCGATTGTGGCTGCGCTACGGGGTCCGCTGGGAAATTAAATGGAACTGCTACTCAAGGGCACGGATAGAGGAGATGGCGAGGGCCAGCAGTTTTGGCGGCTGCGGCATCGAGATAGGCGGCGTGTACATGACCATAAAGATAAGGAAGAAGTGATTTTAATTTACGTGGAGGGCAGGGTGGATGAATATCACCCTCCCCCTTCCCCCTCCCCTCGAGGGAGGGGGGAAAAGAGCCCCATTAAGAGAAGGGTAGATAAATGAAAGGGGCAATTAAATGAAATGTAGTGGATGGAATCCGGGTTTTACAGGTGTTTTGTAACGAGGGTTGGGAATGACGGCTTTTGATGCTAAAAGGGCATATGAGTATGCATGTGCGGTTGCCAGGCCCCGCAGGACTGGTTCGTCGGGGGAGGCCGCCGCAGTGGAATATATAACTCAAAGACTGAAGGACTTTGGGCTGGACGTGCAGGAGGATTTTTTTACCTTTCCCACGGTCATGAGGCAGTTAATGAAGCTGACTGTCCTATCCATACTGATGGCTCTGCTGGTCATATTTTTTCTCTTCAACATCAATCCTTTCCTTACCGGTGTGATTGTGACGTTAATGCTCTTTCTGGTGCTCCGCTTCCTCTCAGGTGTGCCCTTTGTTGCTACCCTCAAGGGACTTCTCTTTAGAGAAATTCCTTTCACCAAGAGGCAGGGGTCGAGGAACGTAGTTGCAACAACGGGCGGCGGCAATACCGGTAAGAACCGCCATATATACATCCTCGCCCACTACGACTCAAAGAGCCAGAGTCTGCCATTGGTCCACAGAATAGTCCTCATTACCGGCTTCTTCTTTGGGAGCATATACATACTGGGGCACTACATAATGGCCGCCCTGGTGTGGGGGACCCCCGGAGGCTGGCTCTATGCCGTGTACTGTCTCACAAATTTTTCGGGCATTCTGCTCTTATTTATGGCGGAGGGCAATTACTCGCCGGGCGCCGTTGACAATGCCTCAGGCGTAGGCGTTTTACTCCATCTGGCCGAGATTGTTTCCGGGGATAGAAATCGGTTCAAGGATGTAGATATAACCTTCGTAGCTACAGGAGCAGAGGAAGAGGCGCTTGTGGGGGCCTTCCATCTGTGTAAGTCGCTTACGGAACATCCCATACCGAAGGATAGCTGCTATTTTATCAACCTTGACGGAGTTGGCCTTAAGGGCAATATATACTGCACCCACAAGATAGGTGTCCACTTTACCTTCACTGAGGGGCAGGGCAATTTCGCAAGACTCGTAAAGGAAGCAGGCAAGAGGGAAGGGCTTGAGGTAAAGACGCCGCCGGTGGTAATTGGCGCCGCTGCCGACCACTTCCCGTTCACGTACGAGGGCTTTAACGCCGTCACGTTATCAACCGTCTCAAAGAAATCCCGGGTGGTTCACACCTACAAGGACGGCATAGACCAACTGGAGCTTGAGGGGTTTGACGGCGTCGGGCGGCTGGTGCTGGGGGTGATTGAGAAGATTGTTGAGAAGTAGGCAAGAATGTGTGCCAGCTCCCATATTTATGTAGCGTGGCAGCTTGCTGCCACGTTGGACGTGCGAGATAAACTCGCACGCTACATCTTGGTGTTCGCAGGGCTAAAGCCGTGCGGCACCCCCCGTCCAGATATTATCCTATAAAAGCTTATACGTCCTGTAAGGAATAATATTGGGACATTTTACCTTTATGTAATCCGCAGCAAATACTAAAATCAATTACATGAAGATAGTCGACCGATTTAGGGATATAGTAAAGACCTCAAGGGCTGCGCTGGGCGTACGCCTGGGAGGCGAGAGGGCGAGGCCATTTGTCCTATCCCACCTTATTACCAACCGCTGTAATGCCGACTGCCCGATGTGCCTATGGAAGGGTGAGTTTGAGGGTCTTCGCACCGAGGAGGTTAAGGAGCTTTACCGCCAGGCAGGAGAGCTGGGTTTTTTAAATCTGGTGGTATGGGGTGGAGAGCCCCTTCTCAGAGAGGACTTACCGGAGGTGTTGCAGGCCGCACGTTCGGCGGGTCTCAGCACCACAGTCATAACAAACGGTTACTACCTGCCGGAGAGGTATCAGGAGATCGGCCCTTATATAGACCTCCTTACCGTTTCCCTGGATGCCGTTGGAGAGGTACACGATACCTTCCGCCGACTCCCCGGTTCATTCAAGAGGGCGACAGAGGGCATAAAACTTATCCGTGCCAGATACAAAAACATAAAGATATTGCTCAACTCCGTTATTACCCGCCCGAACGTCAAGGACGTGGGTCCTCTGCTTGAGTTTTCCAGAGAAAATAATCTGCCCATCTTCTTTGAGCCGATGACAACGTGGGACTACGGAGTCCATCCAAGGGGGGTTGAGGCTCAAGCGCTGATTCCATCCGAGGAGGACGGTTTAAGGATCTCCAGGCGTCTCATAGGCTCTAAGGCCAGAGGGTTTCCGGTAGTTAATTCCTACGAATACATTAATGTCATTGGCCGGAGGAGGGCCGGATATAGATGCTGGTATAAGCGGTTAGTGCTGAGGGTGGAACCCGATGGCAAGATTATGGACTGCCAGCGTCGCGGCAGGATAATAGGCGATACGCAAGTAAGTTCACTGGCGGATATTTTTAATAGCCCTGCTTATAAGGAATTCTTAAGAAGGACACAGGATTGTGGAAAATGCATAGATTCCGCCACCGTAGAGTCCTCCTTCATTTGGGACCTTCGCCCCGGCTGTCTTTTTAATGCCCTCAAGGTCTACGGTATGTTCAGGAAGGGCTTGCGGTTCAATTGACAATCCGGCAACAAATCTGCTAGGATTCTTATAAGGGGTTATTCTAAATTTGCCTAGGTGTAGGGGCGACCCATCGGGTCGCCCCTACGTCTTTAGGTAATTGTTTTCTTATGTAGCGTGCGAGCTTGCTCGCACGTCGGCCAGGTACGTGGACCACCTGGAATGAATTCTCAGCTTAGCCATAACTTTTTAGATGATAGATGATTATAAAGAACACCTGTCCAAGGGACTGTTACGACACCTGTTCCATCCTTACCACGGTGGAGGACGGTAAGGCGGTAAAACTCCAGGGCAACCCTAAACACCCCATCACCCAGGGTCTTTTGTGCTGGAAGATAAAGAATGCCCTTAAGTTCGTGTACTCCCCGGAGAGACTGCTTTATCCCCTGAAGAGGGTCGGTCCCAAGGGCAGAGGCAAGTTCCAGCGGATAAGCTGGGATAGCGCCTACGAGGAGATAGCCGGCAGATTTCGAAAGATAATAGATAAGTCTGGCCCCGAATCTGTCCTTCCATTTCACTATTTCGGCCATATGGGTCTCTTGACCGCGCACGCCTCGCAGAGGATTTTTAATGCGCTGGGTGCGGGTAAGTGTTTGCCCACCGTATGCTCGCTGGCCGGACGGACGGCGCTAAAATACGTGTATGGCAGCTACTGGGGTATAGACCCTGAGGAGATGCCAAACGCAAAGCTGATAATATTCTGGGGGCTGAACGGCCCGTGGAGCAATCTCCACGGATATAACGTTGCAAGGGAGGCGGTAAAACGCGGGGCCAAGTTTTATCTTATTGATCCGGTGAAAACCGCAAACCTTGGCAAACACCTCTCCATCAGGCCGAACACGGACGGCGCCCTGGCGCTGGGACTTGCAAATTACCTGATATCAAATGACCTCTACGATAAGGAGTCGGTTAGGCGATACGCACACGGGTTTGAGCAGTTTGTAGAGGTTGCTAAGGGTTTTACGTTGGGCAGGGTTGCAGAGATAACAAGACTTCCAAGGGAAGATATAGTCCAGCTTGCACACGACCTTATTGAACTCAAGCCCAATTTTATTCATATAGGGTTCGGTGTTCAGAAACACCTCTACGGCGGTGAGGCGGTGAGGGCTATTGCACTGCTTCCTGTCCTGGTTGGTTCACTTCGTGTCCACTACAGCAATACGGACAGGGACGTGAACCTGGACTTTGTGCAGGGGGCACAGTTCTCCGGCAGACCGAGAAAACTCTACAATATGGCGCTGCTGGGCAAGATACTTGAAGAGGGCAGCGTCAAGGGACTCTTTGTATTCAATACCAACCCGGTTATTAATCTGCCCAATCAGGACTTGGTGAAAAAGGGTCTGTCCAGAGAAGACGTCTTTATGGTCGTCCACGACCTGTTTTTAAATGATACCTGCGATTATGCGGATATCGTACTCCCTGCCACCAGTTTCCTTGAGAGTTTCGATGCCCATATGTGCTACTACCACAATTATATGTCCATAAACGAGAGGGCGATAATGCCCATGGGTGAAGCGCGACCAAATTATCGGATGTTTAAGGGGCTGGCAGAGGCCATGGGGCTTAATGCAGAGGAGCTTTATCCGCAAGAGGAGGCGCTTCTTGAGGAGTTTATGGCCGGAAGCGCTGCGATAGATTTCTCCCTGGAGGACCTGCGGCGTGAGGGTTTTTTGAAGATGGCGGTCAAGCCGCAGGACCGCTTTCCGACTCCATCAGGTAAGGTGGAATTTTATTCCCGGCTGGCGGAGAAAGACGGACTGCCGCCACTCCCCGGCTATTGCGAGGACGATAGCGGAGGGTACCCGTTTCAATTGATAACCGCCAACGAGATGCACATTACCCGTTCCCAGTTCCACAACGTGTGGAAGGACGAGGTAGAGGCCGGGGTGCTTCTAAATGAGAATGATGCAATGGTAAAGGGTATAAACGGCGGTGACAGGGTGAGGCTCAGGAACGGACTGGGCGAAATCGTTATGAGTGTGAAATTATCGAGTAACGTAAGCCCCGGAGTAGTTCTGGCATACGGCGGTATCTGGGCAAAACTCACCGGCGGCAAAGGCGTCAACGCACTAATCCCTGACCACGTGCAGGCCTTTGGCGGAAACGCCGCCTACAACTCTACTTACGTGGATATAGAGAGGTTTTAAGCACTTTTTCCCCTTGTGCCCATTATAGTGCCGTGTTATGATTTTTGTATTAGCTATATAGTGGGTAGTACTATGTTTAAGTCTATAAAAACCCGACTGATAGTATTATTCCTTCTCCTGGCCTTCTTACCACTTTTGTTTCTAAGAGTAGTTGCTTACCCTGGGGCTATAAAGGCGCTTAAGGCAGAGACAGAGAGGCACCTCAAGAATGCCGGCATAAAGCAGGCCGCCCTGGTTGAGATGTGGATGAGAGAGAGGCTGGAGGACGTTGAGGTCACGGCAAAGAACCCCTTAGTGACTTTAGGCACCGAGATTACCCCAAGCGATAAGGAATTCCTGCTGCTGTCTGCCTTATTGAATAATATTAAGGAGTCGTACGGTTACGAAGATATCACAATAAGTGATACTAATGGGGAGGTAAGGATCTCAACCTCAAAACACAAATGGGGGGCGAACATATCAGGCTCCAAGAGTTTCCAGAGGGCAAGCAGTGGTTATACCTTCGTATCAAAAATCATTCCCCGAAGCGAGGTGGATACAGAAACGGATGAAGTACCCCACATGTTTTTCGCCAGTCCCATAACCTCAGGTAACAAGGTCCTGGGCGTGCTGCTTTTCGAGATGGAGCTGAAAGGCATAAACAGACTGATGAAGAATGTGCTGTTGGGAGAGAGCGGTGAGACATATGTAATAGATGAGCACGGCGTTGCCCTGACTGAATTGAAACACCTGTTCAAAGGCCGAGGGTCCATAGGTCGCCGAATAGTAAGTCCTGACAGTGGAGCCCCGACACTGGCGGTTCATGAGTGCCTGAAAGGGGAGGTGGGTTTTGACGCCAAGGGCTATAAAAACTATGCGGACCAGGAGGTTTTTGGTTTCTGGCAGTGGATACCCGAGTTCAAACTTGGGGTAATTGCAGAAGTGAGCAAGAAAGAGGCCCTCGGTTTGGCCTATAACGTTGAAGCCGCAATGGAGAGGGTGCAAATACTATTGGGGATTTTTATTGTTATCGGGGCGTTTCTATTGAGTCGAAAGATATCCACCCCTATTCTGAACCTTACTGAGTTGACGAAGAAGATGGCCGGCGGAGACCTGGGCCAGAAGGCAGACATATCCACAGGTGATGAGATTGGAGAATTGGCGCAGTCGTTTAATCACATGGTAACCTCCATAAGGGATAAGACCGCAGAGCTGGAGGAGACGACAAACTTTCTCAACAGCATCCTGTTTGGTTCCACCGAGTACGCCATTATTGCCCTGGACCTTAACGGACGGATTCAGGCGTTTAACGAGGGTGCCAGAAGGGTATACGGATACGAGCCTCACGAGGTGGTTGGCAGGCTTGACATAGGTGTGCTCTTTGATAGCGGCGGTAAAGTCGGCAGTGGGCTTGGAGATGCCCTTTCCATTACGAAGGAAACCGGCAGATTCGACGGCGACGTCTTGGGTAATAGAAAGTCCGGTGAGAGATTTCCAACCCATATTATAATCACTTTGAGGAAAGGCGAACTGGGCAGGGCTACAGGCTTTGTGGCCATCTCTAGGGATATCACAAGGCAGAAGGCACTGGAGGCAGAGGTCCAACGTTATACCTCCAACCTGGAGAAGATGGTTGAGGAAAGGACCGAGGCCCTTAGGGCCACCGAAGAGAGGTACCGGAGCCTGTTTGACGCCACGAAAGACGCCGTCTTCATATGCGATATCGAGGATCGGTTTCTGGACATAAACCAGGCCGGCATAGAGCTCTTTGGATACCGCGTGAAGAAGGATATGCTCAATAAAGACTTTGCGGACTCCTTCTATGTTAATCTCGACGATAGGGCTACACTCCGCGAGGTTATGATGAAGGCAGGTTTTATAAAGGATTTTGAGCTGGGGCTTAAGAAAGAAAATGGTGATAAGATTACGGCAATTATGACGTGCGGTCTGAGGAGGGACGAAAATGGGGGCGTAATCGGTTATGAAGGGATTATCAGAGACGTTACGGAGAAAAAGAAGCGGGAGAGGGAAAAGGACGTAATAACCAACGTAAACAAGATAATTGCGTCCAGCCTCGAACTCAAGGACGTATATATGGCCGTGAGTGCGGAACTCGACAAATTGATTGAATTCGACCGCACCAGCATCACACTTCTCTTGGACGATGACAGCGTTACGGAATATATTGTGTGCACTAAGGGCGCGGCTGTAAGTCAACTTTCTGATGGGACCACATTTCCGCGGAAAGGCAGTGCGACAGATGCAGTTGTACAGGTGGGCAAGCCCATTATAACCATAGATACGGCCAGGGGCAGGTTTGTGACGGATGCCATTCTTTACTCCGAAGGCATTCGCTCGCGCTTGAACTCCCCGTTGGAGTATAAAAATAAGATTATAGGCACAATAAACTTCGGCAGCAAGAAGGAAGGCAACTTTACCGGGGAGCATATAGAACTTCTCCAGCAGATAGCACCGCAATTAGCCGTCGCCATCGAGAATTCCAACCTCTTTTGCAAAACCCGCGACTCCGAGGAGAAGTACAGGGACCTGATAGAAAATGCCCCCGAGATGATTCACCAGGTGGATTCAAGCGGCAGATTTATTTCCGTAAACAAGACGGAGTTGGAGCGCCTAGGTTATACGCTGGACGAGATGCACAAGATGAAACTGGATGATATAGTGCCTGCGGAATCTAAGAAGGAGGCGCTGGGACACCTCAAGAGGGTTGTGGAGACGGGACACGACCGGGCTGAATGCATCTTTGTTACCCAGAAGGGAGAGGAGATGACGGTCGAAATGGACAGCACCGGGGTTTGCGACCCCTTGACGGGTGATTTCATCCACGCAAGGAGTTTTGTAAGAGACATCACGGATAGAAAAAAGAGAGAAGAGGAGATTATAAGACTCGCCCACACCTTAAGGAGCATCGGCGAGTGTGTGGTCATCGCGGACAGAGACGGCCATGTATCGTTCGTGAATAAATCGTTTGAGAAGGTTGTTGGTTATAGTCATAAAGAGATGCTAAGAAAGAAATTATCTACCCTCTCGGCAGGCAGCAGTCCGGTGGACATAAAGGAAGTGCTGAAAAAGACCTTCGAACTTGGAGAGTGGCAGGGGGAGCTCCTTTTCAAGAATAAGGACACAGATGAGTTCCCTGTCTATCTGTTCACCTCCCTTATACGCGATGAGGATAATGAGCCGCTTGCCCTTGCGGTTGTCTTCCGCGATATAAGCGAGCATAAGCGCCTCCAGATGGAATTCTTCCAGTCCGAAAAGATGGCAGCCATAGGTCAATTCGCTGCGGGCGTGGCCCATGAAATAAGAAATCCCCTGAGCGTAATCGGCAGCTCCATATACTATCTTAACGACATCCTGTCGTATAATGACAAAAACGTAAAAGAACACCTGAAGATAATACAGGAGGAGATCAGCCGCTGTCAGAGGATTATTAACCAGCTCCTTGCGTTCTCCAGGAAGGCAAAGGTAGAGGTTGAGGAATGCGACCTCAACAGGTTGATTGAGGACACACTCTCACTGGTGGGCAAGGAACTCCTTGCAAACAATATCCTCGTGGTTAAAGACTTTTCTTCTATTCCGATTCTTCGACTCAACACAGACGACATAAAACAAGTGCTTCTTAACCTTATATTGAATGCCAGGGACGCCATGCCTAGGGGCGGCACGCTCAAGATTGCTACCGGAACTAATTCTGATGGCAGTGTGGATTTATTGGTTAGTGACTCCGGCGTTGGAATTCCCAAGAGAGAGCTGGAGAGGATTTTTCTGCCGTTTTATACCACTAAGGAGACGGGAAGCGGCACCGGACTGGGCCTTTACTCGGTCCATTCGGCCGTAAAACGGGCCAAGGGCACTATAAACGTGCACTCTCAAGAGGGTAAAGGTTCAGTATTTACCATCACCTTGCCCTCTTACGAGGACGGTAACAAAAAGATAAAAAGAGGCGGGAGAAGGTGGAAAACAAGCTCAAAATCCTCATAGTAGACGACGAGGTCAATCTCCTGAAGACCCTGAGCGATATCCTTAGTAAGAACGGATATGATGTGTCAGTGGCAAGGGATGCACACACGGCCTTGCGGACGCTGGAAAAGGGCGGGTTTGACATTGCGCTTCTTGACGTCAGGATGCCCCAGATGAACGGCGTTGAACTCCTTGAAAAAATAAAGCAGGAACACCGGGGGATCGAGGTAATAATAATGACGGCCTACGGCACAATAGATACGGCCATAAAATCGATAAAATTGGGCGCATATGCGTATATGCTTAAACCTCTTGACATTGACGAAATGTTGACGAATATCCAGAAGATAGTCAAGCTTAAGGCCCTTAAGGACGAGGCGCGGTTCCTGCAGTGGCAGTTGGAGGAACAGCACGGCTACAAGAATATTATAGGAAATTCGGGAGCTATCAAGCGGGTGGTGGATACCATCAAAAAAGTCTCCGCTTCGGACTCCACGGTGCTTACCATGGGAGGCAGCGGTACGGGGAAAGAAATGGTGTCGGATGCCATCCATTACTCCAGCCGGCGCTACGCCAAGCCGTACGTGAAGATAAACTGTGCGGCATTTCCTGAAAACCTGCTTGAGAGTGAACTTTTTGGGTATGAAAAGGGTGCGTTTACGGGGGCCGATAAACAGAAAAAGGGTAAGTTTGAGGTGGCCGACGGCGGCACGCTCTTTTTGGATGAGATAGGCGACATGCCTCTGGCTATGCAGGCAAAGCTCCTTAGGGTGCTCGAGAAGGGAGAGTTCGAGAGGTTGGGGGGAAATGAGGTAATAAAAGTAAATGTACGCTTTATTGCGGCCACGAACCAGAACCTCGAAAAGATGATAAAGGAAAAATATTTCCGCAGCGACCTGTTTTACCGGCTTAACACCGTTATCATTAACCTGCCTTCACTCGTGGAGAGGAAAGAAGACATACCCCTGCTCATAGGGCATTTTATTGAAAATTTCTCCACAGAGATGAACAAAAAGGCGCCGAAGGTGGTCAAAGAAGCCATGGACCTTATAATGTCATATCCGTGGCCGGGTAACGTTAGAGAACTGGCTAATGCGATCGAGAGGGCGACGATATTCTGTGAAGACGGCGTAATAAGGCCGAGCGATCTCCCTCCGAATATCCAGGCGGGGCATGCGGAAGTACCTTCGGCGGAGACGTCCGGAGACCTTACCCTTGAGGTGCTGGAGAAACGGCACATCAGTAATACGCTTAAACATACCAAGGGCAATAAGAATGAGGCTGCGCGTGTCCTGGGTATTCATAGGGAAACCTTGTATAAGAAGATAAAAAAGTTTAACATAAAAGATGTATGATGATTAGAGGCCCTGGGGATAAGGGATTGGGCCGTCATTGTGAAGAGCGGAAGCGACCTTGTCCGCCTCAGGCGGACCGGCAACGAGCGACTTGTGGCATTCACATGCCTCTTTTTGACAGTTAGTTTTACGCGTGGGAATGGCAGGATGGCCTTTTGAGGAGGGAGCACCCGTTTGTGAGTCTTTTTGTAAGCCGGTATCTGCTCTCCATCCTCACATATTAAGTAACCCGTGGGCCGACAGGCTACAGGAAGGACCATAACCATCATGATCTGCAGACGTTTGATATGTTTGGCGCTGTCACTGACGTTAGTTAGTATCTTAAATGGGGTCGTGGTGTATGCAGACCGTACCGGGCCCCTATATGAATATATAAAGGTTGAAGAGTATGACCCCAGGGACTTTACACTGGTACTAATTCCTGAAACGGTATTTCCCATTGAAAAGGTGATAAAGTACGAAAAGCGGCTGAATGCGGAAATTACCGTTAAACTTGGTGAGGGTGAGAAAGAAACGTTGCGGACCCTGCGGGAGGGCGATTTGTTAGGTGTTGAATATAGGGTAAGATACCGAAACGAGCGGGGTGAGACCTACGAACCGCTTGTATATTCGATTGACTACAGCGAGACAGACCGTGGTATAAGTACCAACATGGTATCATCGTCCTGGATAAAGGGGTATGAATTTATAAAGGACAATACAGAAAAGGATGCCCTGATTATATGCTGGTGGCCCCACGGAAAAAGGATACAGTTGTTTACGGGGAGAGAGACGCTGGTAGCAGGGCCGTCAGCGGAACTTATCAGTGGACTTTCGGTACAAAACGAAAGGTACAAAGAGGCCACTCGCCGCTATGAACTGACATGGCTCAGGGAGAAGGAGGGCTTGGCGGACGACCAGAAGCTTAAGGACGTGGCGCGGATGTTCTGCTCTCCGGAGGGCAAGGCCCTTGAGATAATGCAGGAACGCAACCTGCTGGGAAGGCCCCTTTACGTAGTAGCCAGCGCCGAGGAATTTCCTGAGATGGAGAACATAAATCGTCTTGCCGGCGGATATGTAAAAGTCGGCAGGTACTATATACGCAGATTCGCCACCACCTTCGAAAAAGACATGGTCCTTTTGACTCAATGGTTGAAGATGCGGGGGATAGAGTCGTATTACATACAGATTTATCAGGACTACTACACCGTATGGTATCTTGAGGACCAGTACGACCCGTCGATGCAGGAGGCGCTGCTGCTTAGGTTTCTACCGTTAGGTACGGGACACGGACAGGAGATAGGATATTTTACGCCTGCCTTCCAGAGCCCCGAGGCCCATGTGTGGGTATACCGTTTTGTGCCGGAGGGTGTGCCGGTGCGCAGAATCAATCGCGAAGGCGCACGTCATTTTGGAGGTCATGACTAGGAGGTTTATGCAGGGACTTAGTTTATCCCGCCGTAGGGGCGAACGGCCGTTCGCCCCTACGACGGGCAGGGTGTAGCGTCCGATCTCCGCATCGGACGCCGCTCGCAGCGGTCGCACCGCCGTCTGGTACGGAGACCCAGACGCTACAGAAGAAAACCGAATGCCCTATGTAGGGACAGAGCCTGCCCCTGCGAAAGCAGGGGGCTTGTCCCTGTCCATGCGGATAGCCGCGAAGTGGGTGCCGCAGGTCTTTAGACCTGCGGTTTGTAACACACCCCCGTCCCCTCTTTCAAGAGGGGAGAAAGGGGTGTGTCCCCAGGGCTAAAGCCCTGGGCCACTCCCATGACCCTGTCCCTGCGAAATATATAAGGAAGTTTGACATGTTAGACCGTTTTCAGAGAAAAATAACCCGGCTCAGGATATCCGTAACGGACCTTTGTAATCTCTATTGTGTCTACTGTAGGCCGCCCCAGGGTGTACATCACATGCCTCGGAAGGAGATACTGAGCTTCGAGGAGATAACCCTGGTGGCGAGGTGCGCCGCGCAGTTGGGCGTCAGGAGCTTCAGGCTTACCGGGGGTGAGCCGTTAACCAGGAGAAATTTAAAGTCGTTGGTGGCCTCCCTGAGCAGCATTCCAGGCGTGGAAGACCTGGCTATGACCACAAATGGTGTTTTGCTAAGACGCTACGCCCGTGCGCTTAAGGAAGCAGGTCTTATGAGGATAAATATCAGCCTTGACAGCCTCCAAAAAGAACGCTTCAGACAGATTACCGGTGGCGGGAATATTGAGGATGTGCTGGAGGGCATTGAGGCTGCAGTTGATGCGGGCTTTGAGCAGGTAAAGGTTAACATGGTGGTCATGCGCGGTATCAATGAGGACGAGGTAGAGGATTTTGCCAGGCTGAGTATGGATAAGCCTCTGGAGGTCCGCTTCATAGAATATATGGCCTTTGGGTGCAGGATGATTGAAGAGAAAAAATTTGTTCCCGGCCAGGAGGTGTTGGAGCGGATAAGGAAGGTGGGAGACCTGGTACTCGCGGACGCAGAGAATCCTTGTAGGGGCGGGGCCGCTCGTAGCGGTCGCACCGCCCCGCCCCTGCGGGGCCCTGCCAAGTGCTATCGTCTAAAGGGAGCAAGGGGGGTCTTGGGCCTGATATTGCCTGTCAGTCAGCCCTTCTGCGGAGACTGCAATCGTCTTAGACTCACTTCCCAAGGCAAACTCAGGGCCTGCCTGCTTTCCGGCGGAGAGGTGGACCTTAAGACAATTTTGAGGTCTGAGTACCTCGTCTCACACGGAAAGCCGAGTGCCAGCCTTGAGAAGGCCCTTGTTGAGGCATTTATTAAAGCATCCAACATGAAGCCTGCGATCCACTCCGGCAGGGGCGAGCCGGTTATGTGCCAAATAGGCGGTTGAGCCCTCCAGAGGGTTTTAAATCCTTGAGACCGCTGAGAGGCCCTGTATAATTGTCATTCTGAGGGAGTGAAGCGACCGAAGAATCTCTAATGTAGCGTAGTTTTATTCTTCAAATCGGATGTCCTACGTCTGGTGCGGAGACCAGACGCTACAAAAATTTTAGATAAATTACTAAATCATTCATTTCGAGGGCTTGCTCAATAAACGTACCAAAGGTCATGTCGTAGGGACAGACCTTTAGGTCTGTCCGTCACGGATAGGTTTAAAGACCTGTCTCTACGTAAAATTGTTTTCTTGTAGGGACAGCCCTCGTGGCTGTCCGCCTATTTGGTGTGGGCGGGCAGGGACAAGCCCTGCCCCTACGAAAACCAAACTTGTTATGTAGGGACAACCCTCGTGGTTGTCCGTGGACAGGGATATCCACCGTTCCCGCAGAAAATCCTTATAGAAGCGTAGTTTTTCGGAAGTCTCATACTATAGACTGCCACTATAAGCTACGTAGGTATAACTAATTACGTTTTCTTTCAATGTTTGGTCGCCCCATTAGGCTGCCGCAACGACGGCCTTTCGGGGGTATCGTTTTGGCCGTTAAAAAAATTTAAATTTTTCCCTTGCATTCTACGGCGTTACGATTACAATCTCACAGTAATCGGGGGTAAGAATTCCGACCCTACAGGTCGGATTGCGGTTTAAGTGTATTTTGCCGTTGAGTCTTACGGCGGTGGAAGTATGGTTTTATGTGTTCCAATCATGCTTTCGTGCCTAAGTTCTGCTACGGCACCCGCAACCGAAGGAATCTAGGAAGGGGGCATGTAGGGGGTGAAGACTGCCTACTTTGCCTGCCTTGCTAATGTGTGCTAATCTTTTGGTCTTACCATAGTTTGGTAGTTTGTAGATCGAAGAACTGCCCGTTTATTATGTGTGTGATGTGTTGTACGGGGGGTGGAGTAAGAAGAGACCGAGTAAACGAGGCTAAAAAAGCAATTTGCTGTAAGTGTTTTTGAAAGGAGGCTGTAATATGATGACGGGTCGCTTTAAGACCTGTATGGGAGTGTTGCTGGGGAGTGCGTTAGCGCTTCTCTATGCCCTTCCCTGTAGTGCCGAAAGCTCCTCCGATCTCGACCAGATGCAGAGGGAGCTGCAGGCGCTGAAGGCTGAGATGGAGTCTTTGAGAGCCGATTTGGGTAGCGGTAAAGAGGAGATAAAGGTTCAGAACGATGAGCTCCTCGCCTCAAAGAAGGAGTACAGTCAGCTTTCAGAGCAGGTAAGGGGCCTTAAGCAGGCCGATCCTGCTGAAGTCTCTACGCTGAAAGACCAGCTCAAGAAGGAATTGGGCGTAGTTCCCAACGTGTACAACGACTTGTCCCGGAAGATACGCATCGGGTTTGAGTCCAGGACCAGGGCCGAGTACGCGAATAACTTTTCTCAGATAACGGATGCTACTATCAATATGTGGGGTCCGCGGAGCCTTTCAAATGGTATATGGTTTAGGGATGGTATTGCAAGCAATGAGCAGTCAGTGGTGTTGCAGCGTACCAGGCTCAACGTTGACGCCGATGTCCACGAGCATCTCAGGGCCTTCTTCCAGCTCCAGGACTCCAGATTCTGGGGTATTGAGGACGGCACTGTGCGGAACCAAGGCGCTCTAGTTTTTGACGGTGTTGATTGGGGGCAGAATACTCTGGACTTGCATCAGGGCTATGTGGATGTCAGGAAGTTGTTTAACTATCCTATGACCATGAGGGTAGGCCGCCAGGAGATTATCTGGGGCGACCACAGGATGATGGGCAACTTCGACTGGCATACCACTGCGAGAAGCTGGGATGCCATAAGGGGTATGTATGACACCGAAGACTATGCAGCTGAGGCCTTTGCGGCCGTTCAGTTCCATGACCCAGGGCTTAATGCCGCCACGGGCTCGCAGGATCTAACTAATACCACAGTTAATCCCACAAGGACCGAGAACGGCGTAAGGCAGAAGTCCAACGACCATCAGAACTACGGCTTCATGTGGACCTTTAAGAAGCTGGTCCCGGACAGCACTCTGCAGATCATGTTCCTGCACGACAATGACCAGCTTGAGACGAGAACTGTAGAAGGTGGCGCATCACAGGTCCCGCCCGGTGCCAGAGGTAACAAGAAGATTTACGACGGAGGTTACAGGATTGCCGGTAAAGTCGGCAAGAACATTGACTACGCCTCCGAATCGCACTACCAGCTTGGCAGGTGGGAAGGTACGAACCACAGGGCGTGGGCGACTTCGGTAGAAGGCGGTTACACCTTCAATGAGGTTGGCTGGAAGCCGAGACTGGGCGCTGAGTTCGACTGGTCTCCCGGCAGCGGCCACAATGGTGGAGTCGAAGATCACCAGAAGCATTCGACCTTCTTCAACTTCTATCCGACGAACCACATGCACTACGGCTATATGGACCAGATGGCCTGGATGAACATGAAGGGCGTCAGGGGTCAGGTGAAGATTAAACCGACCAAGAAGCTGGTAGCATGGGCGGATGTATGGGGATTCTGGCTGGATAACGTTCGTGACTACTGGTATAACGCCGCTGGTGTTGCACTGCGCGGCTACAGTGCGAACACTAATAATCCGAGAACTCCAGACTCTCATCTTGGCACAGAGCTGGACCTGACAGCGAAGTATGAGCTCTACGATAACGTAGCGCTGCAGGCGGGGTACTCGCATTTCTTTAACGGTGATTACCTCGATGATACCGCTTTGTTTGGTGATGACCCGGCCACCGTGGGTGTAAGGAGAGGCCACGGCGACGCAGACAGCAGCTGGGGCTACCTGCAGTTGGCAATAGGCTTCTAAGCCCGTTGTCGTTTGATGTATGTCATGTAGGGGCAACCCTTGCGGTTGCCCGCATGGTGTGAAGTAATTCAGGGTGTTGCAGAACTTAAGTTCTGCAACACCCTTTTTGTTTTTAGCCCTGTAGCCCCTACTTTTTTATTTGTAGATGCGGACAGGTCTAAAGACCTGTCCCTACAGAAGATGCTACACACCCCCATCCCCTCTTTTAAGAGGGGAGAAAGGGGTGTGTAGGGGCAACCCGTTCAGCTGAGGCTTCGACAAGCGGTTCGGCTGAGCTCACCGTCGGAGCCTCAGCCCCTGAGTAAACCGAAGGGCTCACGGCCGAAGCCTTGCGGTTGCCCGCGAGTGAGAATCAAAGGGATGGGCATTTCTGCCCATCCCTTTTTTGTTTTTATACGTCAGGGGTAGGTCAAGGCCACGCCTTGACCGTCAATGTAGTTTATTGTAAGGTCATGGTGTAACCATGAACCTACCCGGTTGGTCCAAATTGAGTAGCTGCAGGCTTCAGCCTGCGTTTTAACACACCCCCTACCCCTCTTGATAGAGGGGGAGTCGCAACCTAAAGGTTGCGGCTACACAGACAAACCGAGGAGGTAATGTAAACCTGGTTGGAATCCGCCTGAGGCGGACCAAAATCCTTGTCCTAAGTCCTTACGTTAGAATGGAAAAGAAAAATGTGGACAGATTATTTGGACACCAGTGGTGTACGATATGTTTTTAGTATAGGGCCAGACTTTATGGTTGTCCACACGGGCAGGGGACAAGCTCTATTCCTACTTATGCAGTGTCTTCTGAAGGAAGGATGTTCCTTATCCTGTCGGGGATGCGTTTTAGCTTGAGATTATCGTCTATACACACTAATGTAGTTGAGCCTTCTGCCAGGAGTGTTCGCGGCTGGGTAGCGGTGTGTGGTGATGTGCCCCTACTGTCTTCGTCGCTGGCTTCCTCGCGCCATATCTTGTAGGAGAGCTCCATCTGGGCATAGCTAAGCCCGGACAGCCACGTTTCCACTACGAGTACGTCGTCAAAGCGTGCAGGGGCCTTGTACTTGCAGTGCGCTTCGAGGACGGCCAGTTGGGTGTTCTCTTTTTCAAGTTCCGGATACGGCAGACCCAGGCTGCGCAGGTATTCGAGCCGGCCCATCTCAAAGTACACGAAGTAGTTGGTGTGGTGTACTACCCCCATCTTGTCGGTCTCAGGGTATCTGACCCTAAGTTTTATGGAAGAAGATTTCATAATTCGTTCGGATTGTAGGGGCACGTTGCAACGTGCCACTACGGTAAACAGCTGTTCAGTGATAGGTCAGTCATCTCCGTGCAGCCTTTAAGAAGGCATCGCTGTAGATTTGTTTATTTAACAACATTTCGGTGGAGATGGCAGCGTCCATCAAGTCCTTGTCAAGCACATCCATAACAGCAGAGTCCAGTCCCGCCGTCAGGGCCATGGTCAGGTACGTCCTGTTTATAAGACTTCTCTCCTTTGTGCCCTGTGAGAGGTTGCTTAAGCCGCAGATGATATGCGGTGATGGGTCTGATATGAATGTTATCTGGCGGCATACCTCGAGGAGATAGATAGGTTGTTTTTGATCGACATTTATGGGGAATAATATTGGGTCTATGAATAAACGTGATGGCTCGAGGCCCTGCTCTACCGCTACGCCGACTATAGATGCGGCCAGCTCCAGTCGTGTGTCTATGTCCTGGGGTATACCTCTTTTATCAATGGTAAGGCACACCAGGGAGGCGTTGTGCTCAAGCGCAAGCGCTATCCACTTGTCCAGGACCTCAAGACTCTTGCATGAGTTTATCAGTGTCGGACCGTTGGCCGCTTCGAGTCCCGCCTTTGCCACATCAAGCTTCTGGCTGTCAATGGAAATGGGCGTTTTCGCCGCCTCTTGCGTGGTTTTTACCAGCCATTGCATGGATTCTATCTGGTCTGCCACGCCTGGGCCAACGTTCAGGTCAAGATAGCTTGCCCCGGCCTCTGTCTGGCGTTTTGCAAGGTCGTGAATTACCGCCGGGTCCCTATTCTTTATGGCCTTTTTCACGTCAGAGAACATGCCGTTTATTCTTTCCGCTACAGCTATCATATTTCCCTTCCTCCCTTAAGAAAGCCTATACCTGGACGTAAAGGTCGTTGATATACTGTTTTACCGACTTTACGGCCTTTGGGTGAAGCATCCTGATGATGTCAACCCCCGACTGCAATAGTGTGGTGGCCGTTATCGTTTCCCT